>MDTE01061701.1_pt1 | contig 29396 bp, 32 predicted proteins | sample 811231 | NCBI WGS metagenome assembly MDTE01 (sample SAMN05326651, study PRJNA326480) | marine metagenome | isolation source: seawater | place: Indian Ocean: Red Sea | collected 2010 | reverse complement strand
GGCTACAATCGTGGTTTCAGGAACTTTTGACGGTCAACCCGCCGCTGATTCGCAGTTTCGTTGGGTTCGCCCATATTCGTGGTATCAGGAACCACTTGTCAAGTTTCGTGGTATCAGGAACCACTTGTCAAGTTTCGTGGTATCAGGAACCGGGCAAGGGCGTTTCGTGGTATTAGGAACCCTGCTTCGTGGTATCAGGAACCTTTTTTCGTGGTATCAGGAACCCAACGTGATTCGCGACTCTGTTTTTCTTGTCGGGAAGCAACGACTTAGAGATTCCGGAAAAGTGCTTAACACAGACTCTAACACATATATTAACACTACAGAGGCTGTGGATAAGTTTGCAGCCTCACCCATGGAGCGGATTATCGTCGAACAGGCCATCGAACTCAGGATCAGCGAAGTAGCAGAGCTTGTCGGCCAGAAGACCCGACTCACCCTGCATCAGCACGATCTGCTGATTGGGCGACAGGCGACGAACCTCATCCGGGGTGAGCAGGGCGCGACCACGCTCCGAGGTTGAGAGCGTTGAGCGGTCGCTTGTGACCTTGGTTTCCGACGTGACCATAATTGTTTGCTCTCCGAGGAGGCGCGAGACGTACTGGGCTGTGAACTGATCATTGATCCCGAAGAACTGCACCGTTCCGGCATTGCCGAGGAAGGTTTCCCAGCGGTCCTTGTAGAGGGCTTTGAGCTGGTTCAGGTCTTGTAACACCGGCCAGAGCTTCACCCCGAAGCCCCTGATCTGGCCAATGGCGTTCTCGACCGAGCGCATATGCCCCAGCGTCGCGAACTCATCCATCAGGAACACGACCGGCTGCGCCGGTCGGGAGCGTTCCCGCTCCATGGCTTCCAAGGCGAGGGCGATGATCATGCGCAGCCAGCGGCTGTGACTGGCGAGACGCCCGGCGGGCAGGCACAGGAAGATCGTGGTCGGTCGCGTCTTCAGCGCCGTCAGTTGGAAGTCCGTGCGGCCCAGCACCCGCGCCATGCGCTGGCTTTCGAGGAAGTCGGTTGAGACGCGCGCCGTGGACCGGATCGAGCCGAACTGTTTTTCCGGCATGGCCGAGAGAGCGCCCGCGATCCGGGCGACGGCCCCGTTCGCGCCGATGTTGGTCGCCATCTCCTGAAGCAGCTGATCGAAGCTATCGGCATCGAGGGTCAGCAGCTCCCGCAGCTTGATCAGGGTGCGATCCTCGTCCGCGATGCTGTAATCGGTCGCGATGTGCAGGATCAGGCCCTGCAACAGGTTGCGCGCCTCAAGGTTCCAGTAGGGATCGGCCCCGCCATCGTCGAACACCAGCGCATCAGTGATCAGGGCGGCATCCTCGACGATATCCGGGTTCTCATCGGTCAGGATCGACAGCGGGTTGAACGCCGCCGACGGCACCCCCGACAGCCCCCAGGGATCGAGGACGTACACGTCCTGTCCCATGTCCCGGCGGCGGCGGCCGGTAATGGCGGCGAGCTCGCCCTTCGGATCAATCGCCAGCACGGAGCCTTCATAGGTCAGCAGATTCGGGATGATCGCCGAGACCCCCTTGCCGGAGCCGTTGGACGCGACCGTCACCATGTGACGCGGGTCCGGGTTGGTCAGCACCTGCCCGGCATAGCGGGCGGGCAGGTTCGATCCGGCCCGGCCGATCATCAGGCCCTCGCCGGTGACCAGGTTCTCGATCCCGGTCAGGAAGGCGGCCGACCCATGCGACACGCGGGCGGGTCGTTTTTTGAACGCACCGAGGATCGTCATGAACCAGAGGAACCACGCGACCAGCAAAGGATACAGCTTCAGCTGGTTGAGGGTGGCTTGATTGCTGCCACTGTTCATCGGTACATCGTCGATCCCCAGCTCGACCGTCACGGCAATCAGGGCAAAGCCGATCACCGTGGCACTGATCAGCCCGGTCAGCCCCTCCGGCGACCGCCAGGTCAGCGGAGCCATCGGGCGGGGCAGGGTGCCCGTGGCCGTGGTGATGGTGAAGGCCGCGATAGCCCAGATCACCCATGCCGGGACCAGTCCCAGCATCGCCATGGGCAGAAACGGGTCCCAGAGCGTGCCATAGGCAATCCCGGCCGCAATCCCGCGCCCGACGCCACCCAGCCGCAGGAACGGATTAACGAACGGCCAGTAGACGAACACCCGATAGAGCCAGCCCGTAATGCCCGGCCCGCCGGGGCGCAGCACCCGGCGCAATTTACCGGAGCGGGTCCGCCTGAACTGAAATTGTTGCGTCATGGTCCGCGTGCCCCCTGTTTCCGGCGGCACCGGCCGCAACTCTGCAATGTTCCTGTTCCGTCATACGGCCTATATCCCAAGGGCATAGAACCAAAGCGTGACGATTCCAGCATGGCCGAGAAAAACCCAGCCCAGGAACTGGCGGCCCTCCGGGCGCAGTTTGCGAGCCATGAGCAGGCGGCGGGCGAGGTCATCCGGCACTGGCAACAGCGCGCACAGCGCGCCGAGGCCGACAACCAATGGCTCGAAGACGCGCTCAGAGAAGCAGAGCGCCGCGCCGAAACCATCCTGGGCAGTCGGGAAGCCCCGACCGGCTTGAATGGGGGCAGGGAAGCCCCTGCTGGCCATTCCGGGGATGTTGAGGGGCGGAACTGGCGGGAAGCGTTCCATCAGGCCGCTATGACCGTGGAGGGCCTGCAAACCGCGTTGCGGAAGGAGCAGGAGCGCGCGGCGGCGCTGCGCGAGCAGCTGGACCAGCTCGCCAGTCGAACGGCAGAGCCAGCCAGGGCATCGCCCAAGCCGAAGCCGGGTGAAGGCGAGCCCTTGTTCAAAAACCCGCCCAGGGGCGTTCCCCTGCCGCCGCGTGGGGCGTCGGCAAGGGATAAGCTCGACCGGCTGGTGGGGCTGGCGTCGGTGAAGGCTGAGGTGAAGGCGCTGACCGCGATTGCCGAGGTGCGGGCGGCGCGCCAGCGCCATCACCTGCCCGTGCCGGATATCTCGCTGCATCTGGTGTTCACCGGCAACCCCGGCACTGGCAAGACCACGGTCGCCCGGATCATCGCCGAGATGTATCACCAGATCGGCTTACTCAAGGGCAGCCACGTGGTCGAGGTGACGCGGGCCGACCTGGTGGGCAGCTATATCGGCCAGACGGCTCCGAAGACCCGCGCCGTGATCGACAAGGCGCTCGACGGCGTGTTGTTCATCGACGAGGCCTACAGTCTCCGCGCTGAAACCGGCTCGACCGATTACGGCAAGGAGGCCATCGAGGAGCTGCTGCGCGCCCTCGAAGATCACCGCGACCGGCTGGTGGTGATCCTGGCCGGGTACGCCGACGAGATGCAGGAGCTGCTGACGAAGGGTAATCCGGGGCTGCGCTCCCGGTTCCAGACCGCCATCGACTTCCCCGACTATGCCGCCGACGAGCTCATGGCGATCTTCCAGCGGTTCTGTGAGGCGCAGGCCTACCAGCTCGACGCCGACGCGGCCCGCAAAGCCGCCACGGCGCTGAAGCGCATTCACGGGCGGCGCGACGGCCGGTTCGGCAATGGTCGCACCGTGCGCAATTACTTCGAGGCCTGCCTGCGGCAACAGGCGTTGCGGCTGACCGCGACCCCGCGCGCCAGCCAGAGCCGGGACGCGCTGACCCGGCTCACCGCCGCCGACATCGCCGAGCCGGGCAAGGTGTGAGCAGGCCGGTGCCTGATCCCGTGCCCGATCCAGAGATCAGCGCCATTCGCGATCAGTTGCTCGCCGTGCGCGGCGACCGGCACCAGCGCTATGGCGGGATCGTCGGTGATGATTTCGAGACCCATCCGACAGAGTACTTCGGGCAGGCGCGGCACTATCGCCTGAAACTGGTGGCGCTCAGCCAGATGATTGTAGTCGATCCCGCCCTGCGACCCCCGATCATGCGGCTCGCATGGCTGGAACTGAAGCAGGGAAGGGCGGGCTTCGCCGCCGACCTGGTGCGGGCTTGTGTTGGGTTGGTGGGGTAGGGGGCTGATTATTTTTGGTTACTCTCGTGCTGGACAAAGCTGACCTTAGAGCTTTGCGCCGCGTATGACGGTTCTGAGCCCTGAGCCGACGGTCGTGCCCGACACAGCGAACCTTCGCACTCAACCTATCGCGGGTTTCCGATGCGGACCGTCAGACTCGGGGCTTGGCGGCAGGTTGGCCGAATGCGAAACTCCCGGTCGGATATGATTTGGTCAGGCAATCGAGGGCGGGTATGTATTATTTCGTAGATGAGAGCGGTAACACGGGGCTGCACCTATTCGACCCTGCCCAGCCCTTGCTCTATTATGGCGTCCTCGGAGCGCGTGCCAATCTGGACGTCATTGCCGAACCTTTGCTGCGGACACTTAGAAGAGAGTTGGGTGTCAACCGCATCCACGCCAACGAGCTCGGCGTCGCAAAGTTGACAACTATTGCCGGGCGGATCGAACAATTCAGTAAAAGAAACGATTTGCGATTTTCGGTCTTCACGGTGAACAAGGCCGACCATGCGATCATTAGCTACTTCGACCAGGTCTTCGATGCTGGCGTGAATGATGCGGTCTCATGGAGCCATTATTGGACACCGTTGCGTTACCCATTGCTCTTCAAAGTAGCGCATCTCTTCGATCATGACATCGCCAAAGCAGCATGGAAGGCACGACTCGAGAGAAATTCCGCACGCAGTGCTACTATGCTTCAGAACGTCCACAGGCGGCTTCTTGCCAACATCAACAGTCTGCCTGATGCCCGTTCGCGAGAGATCATCGACGGAGCCATCCGCTGGGCAGACGCACATCCCGATGCCATTAGCTACGGCGTGGGCAACTACGACACCTCGTTACAGATCTCCCCAAATTTAGTTGGCTTTCAATCTGTTCTACAAGGGATCGGCATGGAGGCGACGGCTATGGGGCAGAAAGTGCATAAGGTAACTGTCGACCGCCAGACCGAGTTTAATAAGGCACAGGCGGAATTGGCAGATTTTTACGAAAAGCTGCGCGGTCATAAATCCAGACTAGGCCCAGGCATGCCTGAGTTCGATTATTCGACACTCCCGGCGTTCCCGCCTGAATACAAGCCTGGCGATGAAAGCGCGGGCTTAGAGATGGTCGACGTCACGCTCTGGACTGCCAAGCGGATGCGCGAGGGCAAACCCATATCGAGCGAACTAGAAAGCCTGTTCCGCCGACAAACCCGGCGCGGTCATACCAACGAGGTGTCACTTGCGGGCCTAGATCAGCGCTGGCGGCACCTGGCTTCCCTGCCGCCGCCAGGGCCGAACAATTCGGTTTCGCCGGAGCTCCAAGCCGCGATTGAAGAGATGGAGCGCAAGCGCCGGGCGGCGGTAGCGTCCCTTGGATGCGGCGAGCACCCGACTAGCCCCTGATCCCAAGCGTGCCTGCCGGGCGGTCAAGCCTGTTGTACAACACCGGACGGAATCGCTCAGCATCGTCGATCTTGCGCCCGAGCGTCGTGACGACGATCCCGGCACTGGTCACAGCCTTGTCGTGGAAGGCACCGATCCCGACCAGCAGCACCGCGATGATCACCCCGTCGATGATGTGTTGCCTGGTCATGTCCTGTCTCCCCCGATTGCCGTGACTGCGATCACCGGGGGTGTGGAGGTGCTGGCACCCTGTCCCCGGTCGCGATGCCGCCGACCGGCAGCGGATCACAAGACGGCGGGGGCCACCGAAGGACGGAGGGTCCATGTTCCTCATGGAAACCGTTCTGGCAGGTGGCGGCAGACGGCGACCCGATGCAGTTTCAGGCGCTCGCGTCAGCCGGGGCAGGGGCAGCACCGTTGCGCACCGTGCCGATATCCGCTATATAATCATCATTATATAGATCGGAGATGCCGCATGCAGACGCTCAAAATCACCACGGTCGGGGCTTCGTCGGGTGTGATCCTGACCAAGGAGGTCATGGCCCATCTGAAGGTCAAGAAGGGCGACACGCTCTACCTGACCGAGGCGGCGGACGGCGGCTATCGCCTGACCCCCTACAATCCCGAATTCGCCCGTCAGATGGACCTGGCCGACGAGATCATGCACGACGACCGTGAAGTGCTGCGTGCTCTTGCGAAGTGAGTGCTGAATCGAACCCACCACCCTTTAACTGGCGTTGGATTGATCCGACCGTGATCAACGCCGTCCATGACCGGCAGCTGGCCGAGCATGGCGGCTCCGAGGGCATCCGCGATGCAGGCGGCATCGAGAGTGCCCTTGCCCGGCCGGTCAATCTCGCCAACTACGGTGAGCCGGACGCGCCCGATCTGGCAGCGGCTTATGCCTACGGTCTTGCGAAGAACCACGGCTTTGTGGACGGCAACAAGCGCACGGCGTGGATTGCCGCGCGACTATTCCTCGTCGATAACGGCTACCGGCTCAGCTTCGACCAGCTCGATGCGATCCGCCTCATGGAGGGGGTTGCCGCTGGCACGGTCTCTGAACCGGAACTTGCGGCGTGGTTCCGCGAGCGACTGACAGCACCCACCTAACCCCTGATCCCGAGCGTACCCGCCGCCCGGTCGCTCCGCTTGCGCAGCACCGGACGGAACCGCTCAGCATCGTCGATCTTGCGCCCGAGCGTTGTGACGACGATCCCGGCACTGGTCACAGCCCGATCATTGAAGGCACCGAACCCAAAGAGCAGCACCGCGATGGCCGATAATGAGAGGCGTGTTGGTGGCGAGGTGTTTCATGGGAAAATTGTCAAGGAGTTGATAGCCATTACCTTATCCCCTAAATTGGTTGTGCAGGAAGCTCATGGCCAATGAGCTGTTTGACAGAATGTATATAATAATCTTGGTACATCGTCGGGAAATGGCACGATCATGGTTGAGCTAAAAGCATGGCAGCGGCACCGATTTGGGTCTGCTAATGATCAACTAGAGCTTGTTTCTTTGCGTGAGATCGCCGGTGATGCAGCCCTTCGGCGTAGCTATGTGGACATGCTGCGCGATTTTTACGCTAAGGATGTAAAGCACCGTGATGACGGCACGGTCATCCGTGGCGGCGATATGGCCGAGCGGTTCCAAGGCGACAATGCTTGGACCCCGGATCGTGTGGCAGGTAATTTTTACGGCTATGTATCCGCCCAAGAGGCCCTAGCCCAGCCTGAACCCTGGCGCTTACCAACCCACACGGCGGTGCTCGTGAACCGGGATAAAGCTCAGGCGGTGGGTGAGGCCTGGATCCGCACGCCCGACACATTGATCCCGATCACCCAATGGGGCGGTCATACCCATAGTCTGATTAGACCCTCTGCCCGTGGTTCGGGCTTTGGCAGCGCCATGTTGCCATTAAGCTTGGCCAAGGCGCACGAGTTGGGGGTTAGCGAGGTTCATGTAAGCGTCAATCACGATAATCCAGCCTCTCATCGCCGTTTCGATGCCATGGTACGCGAAGGCCGTGCCGCCGAGGTGCTGACGGAGCCAAATCATGGTCGCCGTCACTACACTATACAAACAGCCCTCTATGCCCCCGATATGAAACCAGCGTCACCTAATGCACTAGCGCGGCCAATTTAGGTGTGGTGATTATGGGATAAGACTAATTGTTCCATCCCGGATGATCACATTTCTCCTCGGCGATCTGCCCTGTTCATGGCAAGATCGGTGCTGAGGGATATTCGGGACGGGGCGCGGGCAGGCTGATCCATCTTCACAAGCAGGCGACGACGACACCCAGGGTGCGGGCACCGGGGGTGTGGAGGTGCTGGCACCCTGTCCCCGGTCGCGATGCCGCCGACCGGCAGCGGGGCACAAGACGGCGGGGGCCACCGAAGGACGGAGGGTCCACGCGCCTCGTGGAAACCGTTCTGGCAGGTGGCGGCAGGCGGCGACCCGATGCAGTCTCAGGCGCGCGCGTCAGCCGGGGCAGGGGATCAGCGCGCTGTCCTCATCGTCGTTCGTTCAGCTCACCGGCAACGGGGTCAGGCATGACCGATCCGGCAGCATCATCCGGCAGCGCCCAAGCGGATCGCGGTCAGCACTTTCCTTACGCCGGGGTAGGCTCCTTCTCAGGGACCGTTTGCGAGAGACGGCCCATCGGCAGAGCCTGGCGAGAGGATCGCCCCTCACGCTCCCGACCGGGATCAGCCGTCCCGGAGCGGCCTAGAACAAAGACGCAACGTCAGCGCTCGAAACGGCTTGCCTCAGCGCCAGTGGATAGGGTATCAGATTAGTAGTGCGCACTTATGGGTTTGTGCCAAACCCGCGCGCACCCGGCCCCGGAAGTGGTGCCGGGCAGGTGGCCTCCGAGCCCCTGCACCCTGGTTCGGCAACCCCCTCCGGGGTTCCGAAACCTCCCCGCGTCGGCCCAAGGGGGGAGAGGGGGAGCGTCCCCCTTCCGACACCAAACCCCCGCTCAGGGTCCACCCTGAGAACCGGCCAGGAGGGCAACCGCTCGCCCCCTGAACCCCACCGTCAGGGCCTTGTCGCCCTGAACCGACCCCAAAGGAGCCTTGCCCCTTTGGAAACCCGCGCCGGGGTGGCTCCAGCCACTGGCCCGGCAGAAGACAGAAGCAACAAGCAGCAGGACGCGACGGACAGGACACGGACCCAAGGCGATGGCGATCTACTCCCTCAACCACAAGAGCATCGGCCGGGCGACCCATCAGCCCGGCACGGCGTCCGCGCACCTGAAATACATCACCCGGCCGCGTGCCGCGTCCGAGATCATCGCCGAGCACATGCCGTCCGAGACCACGCCTGCCATGCGCTGGATGGATGCCGAGGAGCAGGCGTCCCGGAAAAACGCCCGCGTCATCGACAAGGTGATGGTGGCGCTGCCGCGCGAGCTCGATGCCATTGAACGGGCCGAGCTGGTCACCGCCTTCGCGTGTGAAGTGACGAAAGGCCGGGTGCCGTGGGTCGCCGCGATCCACGACATGGGCAAGGATGCCCAGAACCCGCATGCCCACTTCGCCTTCCGCGACAAGGATATCGACACCGGCAAGCGGGTGCTCCGATTGTCCGACAGCGAGCGCGACCGCACCAAGGCCGGGCTTGAGCCCAACGGCACTGAATGGCTGCGCATGACGTGGGAGCGCTGCGCCAACGAGGCGCTTGAGAAGGCGGGCCATGCCGCCCGGATCGACCGCCGGTCGCTCGAAGCCCAGGGCATCGAGCGCGAGCCGACCGTGCATATCGGGCCGAAGGCGAACGAGCTGGCCGCTATCGACAAGGTGCCGCCGTCGAAGGTCGCGAACGACAACCGCGTCTCTGAACGCTACCCCGAGGGCCGGGAAATCCGCTGGCCGGAGATCGACGGCGGCAAGAGCCGGGTCGAGCACAACCGGACGATCCGGGCGCGCAACCGGCTTGCCGGGGCGCAGCAGGACCGGTTCCGGCAGGCCGTGGGCGAGGCATGGCAGGAGCTGGTGACCGAGCAGAAGCGCGACACCGAGGCCGCCGAGCGCCGCCGGGAGGCGGCCCAGAAGCTGGAACGCGAGCGGCTGACCAAACGGCAGGAGCGCCGGGCGGAGAAGGAGACCCGATCCGATGAGCAGAAGCGCCCGAAGGGCATCATCGGCTTCGTGTTCAAGCTGATCGGCAAGGCCGCGAAGATCGAGAAACAGATCAGCCAGGCACAACAGCGCCGGGCCGAGCGCGATGCTGCCGAATGGGTCCGGCTCGAAGCCCGGCAGAACGAGCAGCGCGCCTCGCTCGCCCGGTCCTACAGCTTCATGCACGACATGGAGCGCAAGGAGTTCCGGGCCGAGGCGAAACGCCTGCATGCCGAGATCACCAGCGGCAAGAGCATCCGCGAGGCTCGCAAGAACCGGCCAGAGCGCAGCCCCGGTCGTAGTCTCACCCCGCGCCGCTACCGCGACGACGATGATGACGGGCGCGGGCGCGGTGGCAACGGGCGGGACAAGCGGTTGGGGCGGTGATGCCAACAAACAGCAGGCAAGGGGTTATTGACGATTGACGTATAGCGTCAAAGCCCTTAGCTTGATGGCAAATGATCCTGTCCTATCGCGACAAACAGACGGCTGAGTTCGCATCCGGTGCGTTTGTCCGGGCGTTTCAGGGGTTCGAGGCGCAGGCCGCAAAGCGGCTTGCGATCCTCAACGCCGCCCCTGATCTGGCCACTTTACGGGCCTTGCCGAGCAATCGGCTCGAAGCCCTCAAGGGTGATCGGGCAGGGCAATACTCGATCCGCATCAACCAGCAATGGCGGGTGTGTTTTGAATGGCCTGACGGCCAGGCTGGGCCGTCAGACGCGGAAATCGTGGACTACCATCGGTGACAGCCGCGCCGACAGACGAGGTAACAGGAGGTCCGATCATGTTCATGCGCGCCGTACATCCCGGCACCGTCCTCAAGGACGAGCTCGACGAGCTCGGCATCACGCCGACCGAGTTCTCGCGCCAGATCGACGTGCCGCCCAACCGGATTAGCCAGATCATCGCGGGCAAGCGCTCGATCACCGGCGACACCGCCCTGCGGTTCGGGCACTGGTTCGGCACCGATCCGCAGTTCTGGCTCAACCTGCAAGCGCAGTTCGAGCTAGTCCAGGCCGACCGGGAAACCGGCGCCACCATCCGGCACCTGCCGACCAAGGATGCCTTGCCCCCGCGCGATGCGCAGCCTCGGCTGGTGTGAGGGGCGCTGGCGTGAGTGAATTGCTAGGCCGATCCGTTCGATTGTTTCTTGCCGATGGCACCGCTTCGGGGCTCATCACGGCGGAGATTATGAATTGGACCGGGCATGTGTTGACCGGTTCGCGAAGCGGCCTGCCAGCCTTCCTGTCTCGGCCTGAGCTTGATCGCACAGGTATCTACTTTCTGACTGGTCCCGCGCCCGACGACCCCGACACGCTTCAAGTGTATATTGGCGAGAGCGATAATGTCCGAAAGCGCCTGATCCAGCACAGCAAGGACGATAGCAAAGACTTCTGGGAACGTACCTGCGTTGTTACCAGCAAAGATCAGAACATCACCAAAGCCCATGCGCGCTATCTTGAAGCGCGCCTGATCGCCATTGCGAATGCAGCGAGCATTGCCAGCGTCGTCAACGGCACCGCACCGCCTCTGGTTGCCTTGCCGGAAGCCGATGCCTCCGACATGGAGTATTTCATCGAACAGTTGCGACTGATGCTGCCGGTTCTAGGGCTGGATTTCCTGCGACAATCTAAGGCTCCCGCTCGGAAGGCTTCCTCGGAAGGAGCAGACGCGATCAGCGACGATGCAAGCCCGCTCTTCCGGTTGAGCAGCAAGAAGCACGGGATCGAGGCCCAGGCGCGCGAGATCGACGGCGAGTTTGTCGTCCTGGAAGGCTCTGCCGCCGTCGCTGCGTGGTCGAGCAAGGCTGATCACAGCTACTCGAAACGGCACACTCAGCTGATGAAAGCTGGAAAGCTGATAGCCAGCAACGGCGGGCACTTGCGCTTTGCTGAGGATGTTGCGTTTCGCAGCCCAAGCGCGGCCTCTGCTGTCATTCTTGGACGGCCTGACAACGGACGCCTGTCCTGGAAGCTGGATGGGTCCAACACCTCTTACGGCGACTGGCAGGCCGATCAGGTCGCGCAGACGACACCTGTCCTGTCTGCGGGAAATGGGTTGGATTGACGTGACGAATACTATGAAACCGACGCCAACTCAGAATCTGGCCGCTGCGATCCGGGCACGGGTTGCGCCCTTGGGCGGCGTCGAGCTCGACCTGCCGGTGCGGGAGCCCATGCCCGCGCCAATCACAGACCATGATAAGGACGGGCTGCGGCCCGTGCCCGATGGGGACCGCTGATGAACGCTGTTGAGATCGAAGAGGCGGTCTCCGCGCTGGCAGAGGCACCGTTCAACGCTGGTGAGTTCGCCTTCGCCTTCCTGGAAGCGTTTGGCAACAAGGCCACCACCATCAAGCGCCTGCGCTCCGGCACGTCGAACAAGTCCGACATCGGCGGCGTGCTTCAGACCAGCAATATCCATATCAAGACTTGTGCCCCCGGCGCGGTCACCGAGACCCTGTCCGCGTTGCGGGCCAGCCCGGCGACGACGCGGGCCAAGGCGAAGTTCATCCTCGCGACCGATGGCACTGAGTTTCAGGCTGAAGACTTGAACAGCGGCGAGGTCGTGGTCTGCGACTATCCAGACTTCCCCGATCACTTCGGCTTTTTCCTGCCACTGGCTGGGATCTCAACCGTCCGACAAATCCGCGAAAGCGCCTTTGACATCAAGGCGACCGGGCGGCTCAACCGGCTCTATATCGAGCTTCTGCGCCACAACCCGGACTGGGGGCGTGAGGAGCGCCGCCACGACATGAACCACTTCATGGCGCGGCTGATCTTCATGTTCTTCGCTGAGGATACCGATATCCTCAACGGCTCAGACCTGTTCACCGCGACCATCGACCAGATGTCGGATCGGGACGGCTTCAACACCCATGAGGTGATCGGCGAGCTGTTCCGGGCCATGAACACGCCGATTGCCGACCGGGCCGCCGCCAACCTGCCTCGTTGGGCCAATGTGTTCCCATACGTGAATGGCGGGCTGTTTTCGGGCAGCACCGACGTGCCGCGCTTTACCAAGATCGCGCGATCCTACCTGATGCATATCGGCAAGCTCGACTGGCAAAAGATCAACCCTGACATCTTCGGCTCGATGATCCAGGCCGTCGCCGATGACGAGGAACGCGGCGCTCTGGGGATGCACTACACGTCCGTCCCGAACATCCTGAAGGTGCTCAATCCGCTCTTCCTCGATGACCTGCGCGAAAAGCTGGAAGAGGCCGGGGATAACCCGCGCAAGCTACTCAATCTGCGCAACCGCATGGCGCGGATCAGGGTCTTCGACCCCGCTTGCGGATCGGGGAACTTTCTGGTCATCGCCTACAAGGAGATGCGGGCGATTGAGGCCGAGATCAACAAGCGGCGTGGCGAGGCCGACCGGCGCACCGACATCCCCCTTACCAATTTTCGCGGGATCGAGCTGCGCGACTTCCCTGCCGAGATCGCGCGGCTGGCGCTGATCATCGCCGAGTATCAGTGCGACGTGGCCTACCGCGGCCAGAAGGAGGCACTTGCCGAGTTTCTGCCGCTTGATGCCATGAACTGGATCACTTGCGGCAATGCCCTGCGGCTCGACTGGCTGAGCATCTGTCCGCCCACGGGGACGGGGGTGAAGCACCATGCCGATGATTTGTTCATGTCACCGGTCAATCAAGCAGAGATCGACTTCGAAAACGAAGGTGGCGAGACCTATATGTGCGGGAATCCGCCTTACGCAGGTCTCAGCTCTCAAACAGCAGACCAAAAATCTGATCTCCAAGCGCTTTTCGAGGATCAAAGCAAATATTGGAAGTCTTTTGATTATGTCATGGGGTGGTTTTGGAAAGCATTTCAATACATGCAGTGGCAGCCTTCAAGTGTGGCATTTGTTTCTACAAATTCCATTTGCCAAGGACAACTAGTGCCAATGTTCTGGCCGTTGGTATTGACCAACGAAGCTGAGATTTTCTTCGCGCATACTTCATTTAGGTGGAGCAATTTGGCGGCCAACAATGCAGGTGTAACGGTTGCCATAATTGGAATTTCCAACATCGCAGGCCGTAAGAAACGTATTTTTGAAATTGACGCGGAGGGGAATACGACTGAGACAGAGGTGGAAAAGCTCAACGCATATCTCGTTCCGGCAAAGGACGTATACGTCGAAGCGGTTTCCAAGCCTTCGGCGGATCGGCCCCTTATGATCTATGGCAACAAGCCAACCGATGGCGGAAACCTGATAATGTCCGTCGATGAAGCTAGGCAGATTGCGAAAGACTACCCCAATGCCCAGAGGTTTCTTAGACCCTACTTTGGCTCGGAAGACTTCATCAAAGCTTCACCAAGGATTTGCCTCTGGGTAGAAGATGCCGAAAAAGGCGCTGCATCTGCGATCCCCGCCCTACACAAGCGTTTCGATGCGGTCAGCAAATTCCGCTCGGATAGTAAAGCAAAGGAGACACGATCCGCAGCGAGTTTCGGACATCGCTTTCGCCAGATTCAGGGAAAGCCCGGGAACAAGTCAATTATCATTCCGAGGCATTCTAGCGAAACAAGATCACATCTTCCTGTAGGATTGCTTCCGAAGGGGGGCATCGTATCCGATGCCGCATTTGCCATTTATGATGCACCCTCATGGAGCTTGGCGATCCTAGTATCGAAGTTGCACCTTGTTTGGGTGGGAGCCGTCTGCGGCAAGTTAGAGACTCGATACCGCTACTCAAACACATTGGGATGGAATACCTTTCCCATCCCCAAGCTGACCGAGAAAAACAAGGAAGACCTGACCCGCTGCGCCGAGGATATCCTTCTGGCGCGCGAGGCGCATTTCCCCGCGACCATCGCCGATCTCTACGACCCCGAGAAGATGCCCGCTGACCTGCGCGCCGCCCACGACCGCAATGACGAAACCCTTGAGCGTATCTACATCGGCCGCCGCTTCAAGAACGACACCGAACGCCTCGAAAAGCTGTTCGAGCTCTACACCCGCATGACCAAGAAGGGGGCGGCATGAAAACAGCGATCTCGATCGGTCTTGTCATCCTGATTCTTGCTGCGATTTCAGCTGGCGGGTGGCTTTTTGTCGATAGCTTGTTGAAGGCTGACCCAGGAATCACTGCGGCAGTAATCGGTGCGATCGCCGTTATGGTTGGCGGTATATGGAGTCATTATTCAAGTCGGCGCCGCGAGATAAACTCACGACATTTCATAGAAAAGAAGAATGCCTACAAGCGACTAGTCGATCTGATATTCGATTTATTCAAGTCAGTTAAGGGCGAGGGTGAAGTCCCAGAATCCGAGATGATGAGCCGCCTCTTCGATTTTAAGAGGGAGCTGATGGTCTGGGGGGATGGAGCGGTCATCGACGCCCTTTCTCTGTACGAGACTAGGAGCGCAGACCTGGTCGGACAAGACGACCCTTCGGAGTCGCTACTGGTGGCGGATGACCTGTTGCGCGCGATCCGACGTGATCTGGGACACAATGATTCAGGTCTCAAGCGGGGCAGCCTTGTCGGATTGCTTCTAATGTCTGACGACCGGGAAAAGTTACTATCAAAAAAATTAAAAAGGAGCGGCAATGACCAATAAAAACAATAAATCAGTCCCCTCCGTCTCCGTTACTTACGCCCAGAATGGCACCTCAACCAAGTCGAACGAGCTTGGGATGCGCCCGATGCAGGAGCGTGCCTATGAAAAGCGGGGCGAGCAATACCTGCTGATCAAGTCGCCCCCGGCGAGCGGCAAGTCGCGCGCGCTCATGTTCATCGCGCTGGACAAGCTCCACAATCAGGGGCTGTCCAAAGCGATCATCACCGTGCCGGAGAAATCCATCGGATCGAGCTTTGCCGATGAGCCGCTCTCGAAGTTTGGCTTTTGGGCAGACTGGCAGGTGGTGCCGAAGTGGAACCTGTGCAACGCGCCCGGCGAGGATGGTAGTAAGGCCGCGTCCGTTGGGGCATTCCTGAACAGCGAAGATCGCATCCTGGTCTGTCCGCACGCTACCTTCCGCAACGCGGTCGAGAAGTTCGGCGTGGTCGCCTTCGACGATTGTCTCATCGCGGTGGACGAGTTCCACCACGTCTCCGCCAGCCCCGACAACAAGCTGGGCGCGCAGCTCGCTGAGCTGATCGCCCGCGACCGGGTGCATGTGGTGGCCATGACCGGCAGCTATTTCCGGGGCGATGCCGAGCCGGTGCTGATGCCCCATGACGAGGCGAAGTTCGATACCGTCACCTATACCTACTACGAGCAGCTCAACGGCTATAAGCATCTGAAGGCGCTCGACATCGGGTATTTCTTCTACACCGGTGCCTATTCCGATGACATCCTGAAGGTGCTCGATCCAACTGAGAAGACTATCATCCACATCCCGTCCGTCAATTCGCGCGAAAGCACGAAGGACAAGATCAGGGAGGTCGAGCACATCATCGAGGAGCTTGGCGACTGGCAGGGCACTGACCCCGCCACGGGCTTCCAGCTTGTCAAACGTGCGGACGGGCGCGTGCTGCGCATCGCCGACCTTGTGGACGACGACGCGGCCAAGCGGGACAAGGTATCGGCGGCGCTCAAAGACCCTGCCCAGAAGAACAACCGTGACCATGTGGACATCATCATCGCCCTTGGCATGGCGAAGGAAGGCTTCGACTGGATTTGGTGCGAGCACGCGCTGACCGTTGGCTATCGGTCGAGCCTGACCGAGATCGTGCAGATCATCGGGCGCGCGACCCGCGATGCCGAGGGTAAGACCCGCGCGCGCTTCACCAACCTGATCGCCGAACCCGATGCCTCCGAAGAAGCCGTGACCGAGGCGGTCAACGACACGCTGAAGGCCATTGCGGCCAGCTTGCTCATGGAGCAGGTGCTCGCGCCGCGCTTCAACTTCACGCGCAAGACGGCGACCAGCGGCCCGGTCGAGGGCTTCGACTATGGCGAAGGCGGTTATGATCCGAACAAATGCAATGTCGGGTTTGACGAGGAGTCCGGCCAGTTCCAGATCGAGATCAAGGGGCTTGCCGAGCCGAAGACCAAGGAAGCGGAGCGTATCTGTCAGGAAGACCTGAACGAGGTGATTGCCACCTTTGTTCAGGATAAGGCGACCCTCGAAAAGGGTTTGTTCGACGGCGAGCATGCCGGAGGAGAAACCCTTGCCGAAGAGCTCACCCAGCTGCGCATGGGCAAGATCATCAAAGCGCGGTATCCCGAACTCGACGATCACGATCAGGAGGCCGTGCGCCAGCACGCTATCGCCGCGCTCAACCTGACCCAGAAGGCCAAGGAAGCGGCGCTCGACGATGACGGTACCGACAAGACAGGCAGCAACGCCCTGATTCATGGCGTGCGCAAGTTTGCCATGGACGTGCGCGAGCTCGACATCGACCTGATCGACCGGATCAACCCGTTCTCAGAGGCCTATGCCATTCTCGCTAAGACCATGAGCGAGGCGAGCCTGAAGCAGGTAGCGGCGGTGATTTCCGCAAAGAAGGTGCAGCTGACGCCGGAAGAGGCGCGCGATCTGGCCAAGCGCGCCCTGAAATTCAAACAAGAGCGCGGGCGCTTGCCGTCGATCACCTCGCCCGATGCCTGGGAAAAACGCATGGCCGAAGGCGTGGCCTTCCTCGCCCGCATGAAGCAGGAAGCGGCCAATGGCTAAGAATTTCACCGATGACGACGACGTCCTTCTCGCCGAGCTTGGCGTCGAGGTTGACGCGAAGAAGACTGGCAGCCGCACGCCGCTCGAAGAGCGGATCATCGCGGGCTTCGAGGAGATACAGCGCTTCACCGAGGAACATGGACGCGCGCCTCAGCATGGCGAGGACCGAGACATCTTCGAGCGGCTCTATGCCGTGCGCCTCGACCGTCTCCGGGCACTGACCGACGCCCGCACTCTGATCGAGCCGATGGATCATCAGGGGCTGCTGGCCGGACATGCAGCCATGCCTGACGTCGCCGAAGACGAGCTGGACGATGATGCCCTGCTGGCCGAGCTTGGGGTCGAGGCGGAGTTGCCACCCATCGCCGAGCTAAAACACGTTCGATCAAGTGCCGAAAAACGGGCGGCGGAGGAGATCGCCAACCGTGAAAAGTGCGAAGACTTCGAGCGGTTCAAACCGCTTTTCGACCAGGTGCAACTAGAGCTTGATACCGGTTTGCGCGAGACCCGACCCTTCGAGATGAAGGCCGAGATAGAAAAGGGGCGCTTCTTTATTGTCGGCGGTCAAAAAGCCTATGTCGCTGAGAAGGGCGAGACCATACTGACCGATCAAGGCCGCACCGATGCGCGGCTGAGGGTCATCTTCGACAATGGCACCGAGAGCAACATGCTCATGCGCTCACTGCAACGCGCCTTGAACAAGGATGACGCGGGCAGGCGGATCACCGATCCAACTGCCGGGCCACTCTTCGCCGCCGATGCCGCCGAGGGCGACGAGGCCAGCGGCACGATCTACGTACTGCGCAGCCGATCTGATCACCCGATGGTCGCTGAAAACCGTGACCTGGTGCACAAAATTGGTGTCACGAACATGGACGTGGAGCGGCGGATTGCCGGTGCGCATCTTCAACCAACGTTCCTGATGGCCAATGTTGATGTCGTCGCGACCTATGAGCTCTACAATATCAACCGCACCAAGCTCGAAAACCTCATTCACCGCATCTTCGAGCCCGCCAAGCTCGATATCGAGATCATGGATCGCTTCGGGCGGCCCGTGGTCCCACGTGAATGGTTTTTTGTACCGCTCTTTGTGATCGATGAAGCTGTTGAGCGGATCAAGGATGGCACCATTGCCGAATATCAATACGACAGCAAACAAGCCGCTTTGGTGCGGCGAGTACATAGCTGAAAGTATTATCTCCTCCTTCCCGGCCCTTGTCCTTTATTCTGGACCGCTGATCTGACCGGCCGCGCCTTTGGATCAAGGGGTGCCCGCACCACTCGGGGGCGAGCTCCCGACCGTGTTACCCCTGTGCTCCTTCAGGCTTATGCGACCCGTCTGCCTCTTTCGCGTCCAACAGGACAAGAACCCAAACGGAAAGAGGAAACACTTCCATGAACGCACTTACCAAAACCGACACCGATCCGGTTGCCGCTGGCGAAACCGACAACGTGGAGCCCACGCGCTACGAGGTTCAGCATTACACCTTCTGCGACGGCTGGGTGAACACCTGGCGCGTCTGCAACGCAGACGGCACCGACGAGCCTCAGACCTTTGCCACCATCGAGGAGGCCCAAGCCGAGATCGACGAGTTCCTTGCCGACATAGAGGCGGAAATCGCCGCCGGAGAACGCGACGAAGATCAGGGCTATGACGCTTCCGAGTTCTGCATCGTCGAGGTGGGCGCTCAATGAGCGCCTACCAACGACACGCAGTCGCCTCTTCCTGATGAAAATTCTTCCGTTGCGTTGCTGCCAACGGTAGGAAGGTAACGCACCGCGCGCTCGCGCTTCCGATTGACATTCAGAGCATCCAAGGGCATATAAGGGTCAACATACCCGCCACGCCTCTCAACGATGCGCAACAGGCGGGTTTTTTTATTGCCTAGAATTCCCTTTCAAAAACAAGCCCTTGACCTTGCTGCTCAGCGTTCGCTCCTGGTGCAGCGGGGCATGATCGTCGCCGATCCCGCCCGCGCCGATCACTATCTGCGCTTCATCGGCTACTACCGGCTGTCCGGCTACTGGTTTCCCTTCCAGTATCGTGACGACAGCCCCTATCACGACAATTTCCGTCCCGGCACCGACTTTGAGACGGTTCTCGACCGCTACGTCTTCGACCGCCGTCTGCGCGTGCTCATCATGGATGCCGCCGAGCGCATCGAGGTGGCGGCGCGCACGGCCATCTCGAATGCCCTGTCAGAACGGGCCGGTCCTCACTGGTATCTCGATCCGGCACAGTTCGACCCCGCCTTCAACCATGCTGACTTCGTGCGCCGGGTGCGGCAGGAGACCGGGATCGACCCGTTCAACCGGCACAAGCAGTCGGACTTCATCCGCCACTACCTGCAAAAATACGACCAGCCGCCCGAACCGCCCAGTTGGATGGTCTTCGAGCTGCTGCCGTTTGGTACCGTCTCCATCGTCTTCAAGCACCTGCTCGATGCCGACAAGAAACGGATCGCTCAGGATTTCGGGCTGCCCCGCGACCGGCTTCAATCTTGGCTGCATGCCTCTTCGCATCTGCGCAACCTGTGCGCCCATCACAGCCGGGTCTGGAACCGCGAATTTGGCGTGACGCCATCGGTCGCCAGGAGCGAGCGGCACCATGTCACCCAGTTCAAGCGGTTCTACAACCACGCGGTTGCCATCCAGACCCTGCTGAAGCGCATATCCGGTGACACTCACTGGGCTGATCGGCTCCAGGCCCTTCTGGTCGATCACCCGAACATACCGATCCATCTCATGGGATTCCCGGCTGACTGGACCACGAAGCCGATCTGGCAGTAAGAATCGCTAAGCCGTGCAGAATTCCTAACTTTTGCACGCTACCGCAACGCCCATGAAAACAAGGGCTTGGAGCGTTCATAAGTCGCGTGCATAATGGCCTCATGATGATGATCGGTGTTGCCAACAATATTGACAATCTTTGCCATGGCCGCCACGATACTCCCTCACAGGAGGATCAGCCCATGGCAACGATGAACGTGTCCCTGCCCGACCCTATGAAGAGCTGGGTCGAAGACAATCTGAAGGACGGCCGCTTCAGCAACGCAAGCGATTATGTCCGGCACCTGATCCGTCGTGACCAGGAGCGCGCTGAAGCCGTGCAGGCCATACAGCGCGCCATCGACGAAGGCCTGAAGAGTGGCGAACCCGCGCCACTGGACTTCAAGGCGTTCAAGGCGCAGATGCGGGAGCGTCATGGGCGCTAGTAAGCTGACCGATCTGCGGCTCACCCCAGCCGCCCGCGCCGACCTCGAAGCGATCTGGCTCTACACCATGCAGGCTTGGTCCGCCGATCAGGCGGATCGCTACACCGATATTCTCGAAGACACCTTTGACCGGCTGTTGTTCATGCCCGAGCTGGGGCGCGAACGCATGGAGTTCGATCCCCCGGTGCGCCTGCATCTCAGTGGCGAGCATATTATCATCTACCGTATTGAGGCCGATCATCTTGTCATCCTGCGCATCCTGGGCGGCAAGCAAGATTGGGCTGCCATCCTCCGGGCTTTAGACCCATGACATCCATCGGCTACGCCCGCGTTTCCACCTCTGGTCAGACCCTCACCGCCCAGCTTGAGCAGCTGGCGGCCGAGGGCTGCGATCCCGTGTTCCAGGAGACCATGAGCGGCGCACGGGCCGACCGGCCCGAGCTGGCGAAAGCGCTGGCCGCCCTGTCCGAGGGTGACGTGTTCGTCGTCACCCGGCTCGACCGTCTCGCCCGCTCCACCTTCGACCTGTTGAACACGGTACGGGTGATCGAGGCCAGGGGCGCGCGGCTGAAGTCACTGGCTGACAGCTGGGCCGATACCACAACGCCGACCGGGCGCTTGATCCTCACCGTGCTGGGCGGCCTTGCCGAGTTCGAGCGCAGCCTGATCATGGAGCGCACCGGCGAAGGCCGCGAGCGCGCCCGGCGCGAAGGCCGCCGCCTGGGCCGCCCGCCAAAGCTGACTGCGCATCAAAGGGCACTGGTGGCGCAATGGCGGGCTGAGGGGCAGGATAATGCCGAGATTGCGCGGGCGCTTGGGGTGTCACGGTCTACCGTGTCGCGGGTGTGATGGGCGGTAAGCCGACATTCGCTGCACGCGCTGCAAGACATGCCAAAGCGCGGAAAAGCGGACACCACAGATGCGGAACACATGTGGCAGTGAGGCCTGCTCTATTCCGTTGGCCATCCGGATCGACCGCTTGCCTACAGGTCAATTTACTGGCGGAGCAAACGTACAATTTCACTGACAATTGATCCGGGAAATCGATATGCATCAAGCCAAACCTAAGACCTCTTCCATTTCTTCGAAGAAGTCCCTTAAGCGGTGTGGTACATCGACAAAATCGACAAAGACGCTTACAAAGTTATTTTTTCCGAACTCGATCTTGGCCTTGAGAGGTCTCCCATTAAGCTTATGCTTGTCGGCAAACCGTTTAGCAATTCTTCTACAAAAGTTTACCACAAACTGGGCAACTAATTTGCCCCTTATATAAGAGTTTGGGTGACAGTGGCGAAGCAGTCTTGCGTGCTGAAGCACCTCGTTCGAAGGAAGTGGATCAACTTCGGCGGCAGCAAGAAGGGCGACGCAATCAATATTGCGTGGACTCAAGCCGTCATCCTGCAACTCAAAAACAGCATTTAGGTCAACCTTATCCAGTTTCGGACTCTGATCGTTGGCGCGCAATGCCACTACATAGGACATGAGCGACTTCGCTCGGGCCTCAAATACTTGACGATCGCCTTCAAAGGCCGCCCGAACTTCATCGCAAAGCTCGTCTGCCGGGTTTAGTTGAAAGTGTTTCTTGATCCCCGAAAGAACTACCTCAGTGTCGTAGAGGTAGTTTTCAACGGAATAGCCACACGTCGAAAAAGTATGGGCTGGATAACCAGCTACGCCAACGAAGCAATCGTGGTCGGAATCTACGAAGAAAAAAACATTCCGAAGGCTCCCATATGTTTCGATAACCGCACCATGGAGCGCAAATACCCCACCCTTGCCATCGCAGATTACGGGCCGAAATTTTTTCCCTGGAAACCGCTCAGCTAAGAACCCAGAATAGAACTCTTCGTCTTCCTCACCTTCGAAAGCAACGTAGAAGTCAAACTTCTGGGTTGCCAGTGAGGTTCGAAGTTTGTGCCAAGCGGAAACTGGAGTTTTCCGGCGCTCTCTAAGGGTCTCTAAGTAGCTCATTGTGAGGGTTTTGTGTGTTCTAAAAGGTCAATGGTATGCCCATCAAGGGAGTTTTCAAAAATGAATGGTGAATGAGTTACGGCTCCAATGAATGCGCAAGTTGAAAGCTCCGAGATATCCTCAAGAAATCGCTGCTGCCAATCAACAGATAGCGACAACTCGGGCTCGTCGATTACTATATAATTCGAAACATTCTGATCCAGCAACAGATGCGAGAACAAACTGACGATCTGCTTTTCCCCAGAGGAGAGTTCCTCCATTTCAACTGGCCGCCCCGAATCGTGAATGACCCTTACCTTGTAGGATACATTGTCAAAAATGAATGATTTCCCATAGAGGTATGAATTGCAAATCTCAACAAACTGGTGAATCGGCTTCTCCAATTCAGAAATATTCTTGCCAACTTCGACAAGATAGAGAACGTAGTGGGCGACGTATTTTTCGTTCTCTAAGAGCTCGGCACCATCAACGATCTTCCCAACAACTTCCGCGATCTTCTTCTTGTCTTGATCGCTTAGGATCGCGCTGTCGACTTTAGAGAAAACGGAAGCAAGTGCATCTTTGCTAATCTGCGAGGTTGCCATTTCATCGTATTGTTTTGCTTCGTCTCGAATGACGTCCCGCAGGTACTTTGTCGTTAGGCTGTTGATCTGCGACAAGGCGTAAGCCTTTACGCTTTCAAGCCTACTCGCCAAGTTCTCCTTAACATCCTCCATCCCGAACTGAACGAGTTCAATATAGTTTTCGCTCTTGGACAACTCATGCCGTCGCCTGACCAATTTGCGTTGAAGCTCGTCCTCAATCTCTGGAAATACAGTCTTTATATCCTTCTCGATCCTGCGATAAGTGGGCAGATAAAGAATCCTACCCTCGAGGTTTTCGGAGAGAAATTTATCGACATTGGCAACGTTCTCTTGAGCTTTGGAATCGAAGTCGAACTCCCGCTGCGCCATATACCGAATTTCATGGATGATTTCCTCGGCAACTCTCATAGGAAGGCCAAGTTCTTCCTGGATGAATTCGATATCGTGCCGAAGCACTGTTCTTGGCATCGCCACTCCGGCGCGGGCATCGCCACGCTTCGCGCGTCGAGAGAGCAAATCGTAGGCTTCCTTAAGCAAACGTGGGTTGTGTCGGTAGCCGTATTTGTATCCTCGTCTATCACGCCGCTGGAGCTCCAAATACTCAAGCAATTCAGACCTATAAACCGTAAGCTTCCGATTTTTATTTTTTAGGCGTAGCGAGACGCTTATAAAGTCCAGTTCTTGGAGCTTATGCCACTGTTGGCTAATGAAGTAGTAGAAGATGTTCAGGATCGTGCTTTTTCCGATCCCGTTGTATCCCACCAGGATAATGCGATTGTCTTTGATCGGGAAATGAATGTCCGATTCCCCAAAAAGACCAGTAATTTCGATTTCTTTGAATATAATCATGGTTTTTCCGAGAGTGGTACAGCCGTTCCATCAGGGCACTTGTAGGGCACCGGTGTGCGCTATGCAATCTGGTTGCTTTGCCCACGGCTTAGACCACTACCGTCGCGCTCATCGGGCGCGAGCGTCGAATGGCAGCAGTGCGGGCTGCAATCGCAGCATCGCCGCCATGGTGCGAGTGACCGGTATGGGCCGTTTGCTGACACACCATCTTAGCCGCGTCCCTTGCGGGATCAGGCCCTAGCCTCGCGCTGGTGAGCGCTCAGCCCGAGCCGCCCCCTGCCCTGCTTCATGTCCTCCTGCGTCGCATCCTGATCCTGCGTTGCCGGTCCGGTGCCGTCTCGGCCGTCCGGTGACGATCCTTCGCGGGTTTAAGGCTCCATAGCCGCGCCCTTCAGGCGCGATCCCTGTTTCTCATCGAAGAGAGGGGGCCTTGCCCCCACGCCATCAAGGCCAAGCCCTTTCAGGGTGTCCGCCGGGGGTGTCCCCGGCCTTCCTTCATTCACATTCCGTGCAGGCCGGGCGATCCCCCTCCCCCGGCGGCCAGCCTTGACCGCTTCCCCCCGCTCCTCCGGCCGCGAGGCCTCGCCTCCGGGTTGCATGTGCAACCCGGACATAAAGGAGATTAGGGAAGATGAAAGGCACAGCAAGCAAGACCAAGACGACCCGCGCCAAGACCGCGAAGGCCCGCAACAATCCGACCAGCGCCAACAGCAACCGGCAGGATGTTTACGAGAAGGTCACGGCGAAGATCATCGCCGATCTTGAGCAGGGAGTCCGCAGCTGGATGAAGCCATGGAACGCCGAGCACGCGGCAGGCCGGATCACCCGCCCGTTGCGCGCCAATGGCAAGGCTTATCAGGGGATCAACACCATCATGTTGTGGGGGGCCGCGATGGAGCAGGGTTTTTCGGCACCCATCTGGATGACCTATAAACAGGCTCAGGCCCTTGGGGCACAGGTGCGCAAGGGGTCACGCGGTGCCCTTGTCGTCTATGCCAACAAGCTGACCCGCGAGGAAGAGGACGCAAAGACCGGCGAGACCGCCCTGCGGGAAATCCCCTTCATGAAGGGCTATACCGTGTTCAACGTCGAGCAGATCGACGGCTTGCCCGCCCATTATCACGCGATGGCCGCCCCCGTGCTCGATCTAGTGCAGAAGATCGAAAGCGCGGAAGCGTATTTTGCCGGGATCGGGGCCGAGCTTGCCCATGGTGGCAACCGGGCATTCTATGTCGAAGGGTCCGACCGGGTGCAGATGCCGCCCTTCGAGACGTTCCGGGACGCGGAATCCTATTACACCACCCTCGCCCACGAGCTGACCCACTGGACCAAGCACGGCAGCCGCCTTGCCCGTGACTTTGGCCGTAAACAATGGGGTGATGAAGGCTATGCCCGCGAAGAGCTGGTCGCCGAGCTGGGCAGCGCGTTCATGGCCGCCGATCTTGGCCTGTACCTCGAACCGCGCGAGGATCACGCCGCCTATCTGGCGTCATGGCTGAAGGTGCTGAAGAACGACAAGCGCGCGATCTTTCAGGCGGCATCCCATGCACAGCGTGCCGTTGACTTCCTGCACCGCAAGGCCGGGTTCAGCATCGCCGAACCGGAGCTTGGCGACCCAGACTCCGCGCCGACCGCAGCGGACTCCGGCGCGGAAGCTCCAGATACTGGAGCGACGGGGGCCGCGATCACCGGGGAAGCGAGCCGGGCCGCCTGACCAATCAACAAGGCGAACTGACGACTTGTTAGCAAGTATACAAGTAGACGCCGCCGGGATGCCCGGCGGCGCTTTTCATGCTGCAAGCCCCCTGCCCCACCGGCCTGGAAGGCCAAAAAATTTTCGCGGCCGGTGCCATCGAGGCCCCGGCCGCGAAATCCGGCGGCACCCTTGCAGCGGTGCCGCCGGAAATAAGGACGAGCGCCCATGCGGGCGCTCGGATGCTTTGCAAGGAAGTGTCGGGATCACCGGCGCGGCCATGGCGCAACCGGTCAGGTCAGCCCATCAGGCCAGTGGGGCGACCTTGCCGCCCGGAATCTTCCGGGCGCGGCGTTCGATCAGGCGCTGTTTCACCTTCTCAGCCGACAGCTCATCCTGATCGTCGTCCTGGCCCTCGCCCTGCCCGCCGGTGCGGCCAGGGCCGCCCGAGCTGCCGCCCGATACCCCCTCTGAGACACCGGAGCCCGCGTCGATATCCTCGGGCGGACCCTGCACCTTGTTCTGTTGGGTCAGCTCGCCGATTTCCCATTCGGCCACCCGCAGGATACGGTTGAGGACGTAATAGGACGGGCGCAGCTTCACCAGCCGCGCGGCATTCCGGATCATCGCCGCCTCGCTCTCATCCATATCCATGTGCAGATGAATTCGACGTACCATGATCCCCTCCCCTGTTACTGCGCTGGCCGTCCAATCGCGGCCTTGTCCCTGTTGTGCTGAATGGGGCGATCATACATCAGGCAAATGAGAAAAGGAACAAAAAGCGAACAAATGTTCAACCGTGTTCTGGGGAGCACAGGGGCCAGATGTTTCAACCCTTTGCAAACTAAGGGGTAGCGCCATCATCTACCTGAAGGTACCTTGGGGTAGATCGAGGTACGTTAAGATATCCTATGGTATAGTAGGGTAGAGTAAGGTATCATAGGATAAGATATAATAAGGTACAGTATAGTACCTTTGCAGAGACAGGAGGCCATGACATGCCCGTAATCTCATTTGCTAATTCCAAGGGCGGGAGCGGCAAGACCACATCCGCGCTCGTGCTCGCCTGTGAGCTTGCGCATTCTAAGCCCGTCACGATCATTGATGCCGATCCACGGCATCCGGTAACGACCTGGGCCAAGCTGCCCAACAAGCCCGAAAACCTAACCGTCATCACCAACCAGTCAGAAAAAACCATTCTCGACGAGATCGAGCAGGCCGCTGCCCGCGATCCCTTCGTGATCGTCGATCTGGAAGGCACGGCGTCCCGCCTGACCAGCTACGCGATCAGCCAGTCCGATCTGGTGATCGTGCCGATGAAGGAACAGCAGCAGGACGCCATGGCGGCCATCGATATCATCGCCGAAATACACCGCGACATGAAGGCGGTGCGCCGTGATATTCCCTATGCCGTGCTGTTCACCCAATCAAAGGTGGTGGCCAAGTCCCGGACCGCGCGCTTTGTCGCCAAGCAGTTCCGGGACAATCCCCGGATCGAAACCTTCCAGACCGAAATCCACGAACGCGATGCCTTTGCCGCACTCTATGCCGCCGGGGGCGGGGTCCGCGACCTCAATCCCAAGGAAGTCAATAACCTGCCATCGGCTATCGAGAATGTCAGCGCCTTCGCCGCTGAGGTCATCGAGCGGCTCCGGGCCAACCAAGCGAACCAGGCGGAGGTGGCATGATGACCGGCGAACGCAAAGGTTTGAGCTTCGACAACCTCGACGACTTCCAGCCCCGGCCAAAGCCTACTGTGGCACCCGCTGCCACGAAGAAGGCCGTGGACAAGACCGCCAGCTTTCCTAGCCGGGAACAACCGGACGATGCGCAGATTAATATCAAGGCCGCGACCGCCACGCTCGACCGATTCCGGGCACTGGCCAAGGCCGAGCGCTACCGGCATGGCGAGTTTCTGGATATCCTGATGGATGCTTATGAGGGCAGGGTAGGGGGCAGTTAGGACGCAGCGACTTGCTGCGTCTCACGTGGTTCGGCTGTTCCCGGATCAATCTGCTGCATCGTTAGCTTGGCATTGACGAGCCGTGCCGCCTTGCCCGCGACAAACCATTTCTGCGAGCCTTCCAAGTCGAAACGCGCCCGCCGACGACCCGGACCCGGCTCCATGGCGGCGGTTAACACGGCAAACATCTCATCGACGCGATAGAGGCCACCCGCCATCGGCAAGGGCATGGCGCGCTGTTGCAGTGCCTGGCGCTTCACCTTCAGCTTTTCAGCAACATCGGCGAGACTCACAAGGTCCGGTCGCACCTCGTGCAACATTGAACCGGCGGGCAGGCCCTTCAAGATTGCCCGCGCCGCCGTCAGGATGACGCTCTCGGCATCTTCGCCTTCAGCCTCGATCTCGACGCCTAGCAGGCGCGGGTTGCCGGTGCCGATCACAGCATCTTCGTAACCCGCTTCGAACACGGCATCCGACAAAGCATAAGCATCATGCTCGCCTTCCGGCAGGGCAAAGACCAGTTCAAATTCAAAGGCTTCAGCCATCATCGTTCCCCGTATCGCTCATGATGCATCCGAGCGCTTTCTGCCGCAGCTTCGCGGCATGGTTCGAAGGGTTCTGCGGCGTCGAGTTGACCGACATCTGGCAAAACTTGCCACATCGGCACTCATCGCTTGGCTTCGGACACCGCAGCAAGCCCCAAGCATGGCCCTTGCCGCTGCGCTTCTCAACCTTCCACCCGAGCGCTTCGAGCTCTCGCAAAACTGCCTCGACTTCCTTCTTCGGATGCCTTGGTCTCTCCACCATATAGAACCCACTTCTTAAATTGTCAATCGACAAGATAGCGGCGTGCTGATCGCTCAGGGCGCACCGCGCTTCTCAAACCAGCGACGGCAGAAGCCAAGGAACGCCTTGTCAGGGTCACGTGGGGCATCGAGGCCGCCATCGGCCATCCAGCTGCGCCATTCCTGTTCCAGCATGTAGATATCCCAGCCGGGTGCTATCGAGCGGGCATCCTGAAGCGTCTCGGCATCTAGACGGATGGCGCTGATCAAGGCACTCGGGGCAGGGGACTGGCGCTGTTCCAGCAGGGTGCCACGGTTGTGGAAGATCACCATGTCCGCATCGACATCGAAGCTCACATGGTAGTCGGGCAGGTGATCATGTTTCGCTAGGTGCCGGATCATCAGCCGGAACTTCTTCTCAGGACTTTGCGAGCCTGACTTCTTTAGCAGGAGACCAAGGCCGATCTTCCAGGTTTCCTGACGGCCGCAATGTTTGCGCGCAATCTCATAGACCCGTCGCTCCAGCGGCTTGCGCAGTCGAAAATAATCCCGGTGCAGGGTCAGCACTTCCTGCGCCTTGATCGCGTTAAACACCCACTCGGACAGCTCGATTTCACACCACAACAAACGGCCGTCGAGACCGTGCTTTCGTCGAATCGCCGCGCTGTTGATCAGCCCGAAGATGTTGGTTTGCTCTTCATCGCCGGTCTTGATGTTGGTCTTGATCGTGGTGCCGCGAATGCGCTCGAACGAGTCCTGAAGCGCCTGGTAGTCCCGGCCCGAGGTCCCGCGATTGGTGAAAACCAAGAGATCGTAAGAGTTTATCCGGACGCGCGGGCTCACTTGCTCGCCGCGCTTCAGCTTATGCATGATCTGCGAGATGCAGTAGATCAGCACATCCTTGTCATAGATGGTCGCCAGACCCCGGTAGCTCGGCGTAACCTCGATCCAGTTACCCCGGCCGTCCTCGTACCGTCGAACCGTCATCTCCGGCTTCTTCGACAGTGAGTAAAAGGGGTGCTCCATCTGCGCCATCAGGTCTTTCAACACCGCATCGGCGACGTCGCAGACGAACAGGTCGTGATGCGGGTGCCGCTCCGGGAGCAGATGATCGATGCTATTCGTGGTATCAGGAACCATAGGGCTACAATCGTGGTTTCAGGAACTTTTGACGGTCAACCCGCCGCTGATTCGCAGTTTCGTTGGGTTCGCCCATATTCGTGGTATCAGGAACCACTTGT
>MDTE01153614.1_pt1 | contig 29410 bp, 25 predicted proteins | sample 811231 | NCBI WGS metagenome assembly MDTE01 (sample SAMN05326651, study PRJNA326480) | marine metagenome | isolation source: seawater | place: Indian Ocean: Red Sea | collected 2010 | reverse complement strand
GATAAATAATAAGAGCCTCATTTTATGATTTTCACTGTTAACCCGATGCTCAATTACTGATAATAACAATTAGGACTAAATCGCTAATGGGACAATTATTTACTTTCTTTACACCCTTGCATACCTCGACGAAACGAGACACCCTAGGCAGGATGAATGATGACAAAGTAGCATGCATGATCCAAGCAAGAAAATATGGTGCTGATTATTGGGATGGAGAGCGCAGATTTGGCTACGGTGGATATAAGTATATCCCAGGTTGGTGGCAACCTATGGCTAAATCATTAATTGAGCAATATAGCCTGACAGATAGATCTAGAGTGCTTGATGTTGGATGTGGCAAAGCCTATCTTCTCTATGAAATGAAGTTACTCTTACCCGGTCTAACAATAAGCGGTTTTGATATTTCTAACTATGGCATATCACATGCTAAGGAAGAAATACGTGATTCCCTTTTTCAGCATCGCGCCCAAGACGTTTATCCGTTCGATGACAATGCCTTCGATCTTGTTATCTCTCTAGGATGTTTGCACAATTTGAGATTACCAGAACTTGAAATTGCTATTCCGGAAATATCTCGAGTTGGCAAAGCGCAGTACATTATGGTCGAAAGCTATCGGAACGAATCTGAGCTATTCAATTTACAATGTTGGGCGCTGACCGCTGAGTCATTTCTTGAGGTAGACGAGTGGCTATGGTTGTACGATCAGCTTCACTATCATGGAGACTTCGAGTTTATTTTTTTTGAGTAGGGTGGGATGTTATTCCATATAGCATGGTTTACATACTTTTGGGATGTTGCCTTCTAGATGGGCCTGTCGAAACTTACTGTACCCTTCGCCTTGCCACGCATCTTTAAACGATTTACCTTTTTCAAGTTCAAACGCATCGGGGTTGCCAATCATGCAACACGGCACAGTACGTAGATCAGAAGAAACAAAAGCCCTTTCAAATGGCCATGGACAGAGCGTATCTTCAGAACTTGTGGAAAATTTCTGAATCCGCCAGAACCGAACCTTAATGCCATGAGAAATGCCGAGTTGCACTAACTGTTCCTTATCATGATGTGCGAACTTGTGGTCAACAGATATGCGATCGTTATGCTCTAGCCATTTGTCCTGACCCCAGCTACTAAAATCAAAACAGAATACCTGGATTGGAAAACCAAGTTCGCCGCCAAGCCTGACTAAGTTCGCTAAGTCATCTTGATTATCGCTTTGAACGACCGTCCACATTTTTGTTATAGATTTGTTTTTTTTTCTACAATAATCATTAATTAAACGACAATTCTCTTTAACTTTCTCAAAATTCGCGCCTCTACGAATATTCTCGTATATCTCTTTGGTGCTACCATCAATCGAAATCTGAATTTCATTTACATCTGAGTCGACTAATTTTTTGTAGTTTTCCTTTATATGCAGTAATGATGCATTTGTAACTATCCTTACCCAGATGCTCTTTGATCTTGCATACCGGATCATCTTAAAGTAATCATCTCCCTGCATGAGAGGTTCACCAATACCAGTAAGTTTGATCTCTACTAAACCATATTCCTCATCGATAAGCTCTCTAAACTGCTCTAGTGACATATCACCAGCTCTTTGCATCTTTTTATAATCACTAACTTGGCACATGCCACAACGAAAATTACAACGGCTAACATTCTCTATATCGAGTCGGATTGGCCTATAGTTAGGTCGAGCAGTCGCGCGAGAGGATCTTTGATACTCTTCGTAGTTTTCGCGCCGCTTCTTTGAGTAGTTGAGTGCGCTCTCAAGCTCCCTGCGATAGGTTTCCTCACCTGCTGCTGGCTCAGGTCGATAAATGATGTGCGAACCCAAAGAAGAATCTTGTTCCATACTTTTATGCAATTCACTCCAATTCTGAGACCTAGAGGGGCTCTGTTTGAGACTAGGTAGCTGACACTATGCGCGCTCGAGGCTGCTTCTTGATCCCGTATTCTGCTCGTTTCTTGTCAATCAGCTTCTTCGCAAACTTAAGCTGAATCAAAGCCAGATTCTCGGTCTCTTTATGGACAATCTTATATTTTTCAACCTCACTTCCAACATTAGCAATGTATTCGACCTGTAATTCTCTCGCAATAGGATCGCTCGCATAGATAAAGCGATGTTTCTTTATAAGATGTTCTGTATCCGGGACTTTTTCTAGATTGGTTGCATATTCAGTCGTTGTTTCAAAAAAAGGAGATCCTTTAAGTGGAATTATCGCTGGAATAATGCCTGCCGTAAAATTATCCGATGTCGTATAACGTAAGCCCTGATCTACGGTCTCCTCCACATCATCAATGGTCGTGCCAGGAGTAAACAATATCAAGTTAAAATACGCCCTTAATTTGTATTGATCTAATAATGCTATTCCTCGATGTACATCTTTGGCGGTACATTTTTTGTTTATCTCTTTAAGAACATGGTCAGAAAAAGACTCTACGCCAATATTCAAATTACGAAATTTTGCCTCTTTCATAAGGTTAATTGTATCTTCTCGTAGATCAGTAATTCTTGAAAAACACATGTACTTGACTGGAAAATTCAATTCTATTGCTTTTCTGCAAAATTCTCGCAAGAACTTTTTGTTAAAGCAAAAGTCATCATCTGTAAAGTAAATAGTTTTGACTCTTGGATGTGACTTCACAATCCTCTCCACCAAATGCATAATGTGATCCACATCTAGAGAAACGACGGGCAGGCTTTTCATTTGCAAGTTTCCGGTTGCCTTGCCAAGCTGCCACTGTGCGTCACAGTAAAAGCACTTAAATGGACAACGGTTTCTCGTAAAGATACGAACAGTGTGGATTTTTTCCTGGACTTCCTCGGTCATAAATCCCTGGTATTTCTTGACATAGAAGTCCCAATACGTTTCATAAGGCAAGCTCTCCCAATCGATCGCGCTGGTCACCTCACGAAATTCGTCTGTCGTAAGAATATTTGCGTCATTCCTAAAAACTATGCCCGGTATCTCTGCTAGTGGATGACCATCTGCGATACTTAGCATTGGCAACTCGCCTTCCCCCAAAACAACAATTTTGCATGGAGACTTGTCGAGGATTGTCTGATAATTACTTTGAGCCTCGAGCCCGCCAGCGATAAACAAAGAATCCGGGCATAACTTCTTAGCTAGATGCATATGCTGCAAGTCTCTTAGCAACGTTTCATCAAGCGTTGAAAAACCCACGATGTCCCACTTTCTCTCTCGCAACTTGTCTTCTAAAGAAACATCTTCTAAATACTGATGGATATTGACATCGAAGAACTCGGCGTAGTGGCCCTTGCTATTAAGATAATTAGCAATCCTTACAATACCTAGATTTGGAGACAGCCACATGTCCTGGGCGGTCGACTTGTCCGCGGTAGGTGGAATCAGAAGAATATTCTTACTGTTCATATTGCAAACACTATGGCCGGGGGCTCTATACTAGATGAAACTGCCTGATTAACTACACATTCTCTTTCAAATCCAAGCATTGCGCAATGATATCGTCAATATCTAGATATCGATAAGTGCCAGCTCGACCAATAGAAAAGACTCTTTCTGGCACCATATCTAGATATTTCTGAGCATGCGCCACATCTGTTTTTGTAGGATATGGATAAAGTTTGTTCTTCTTTGAGGGAAATTCAATGCCTAAAAGTGTGCTAGGCGCTTCATATTGATAGAACTGCTTGTACTCGACAATACGAAGATATGGCTCCTCAGATGTCGCATAATACAGAAAATAAACATCATTTGGAAATACCTGGGGGATGGGTAAGATTATCTTCATAAACTCCCGACCCATCCATCTAAGCGGGCCATGGATATTACGAAACAATATGTCAGGACCTACAGTACTGATAATTATATCGTAACTTTCCCACTGACCATCAATTTTTACACGATATTTTTCTACATCATATTCTTCGATTTCTGTGTCGAGATGTACATGTGAAGATTCGGTTGCAATATCAAAGTAATCGTTATAACCATTCTTTTTGATTGGGAATGAAGATATCCTTTTCTTGTAATGTTCCCGAGAACCAGTAACCAGCTCCATTTTCTTTAATTTCTGGTCATCTCCTAGGAAATCCTCCCAACCACTATGCAAATAGTTTAACTCCTTATTTGAGTCTACACTCCACATTTTTTTGGAATAGTCATTGAAAAATTTTTCGTATAAAGTTGTTCCAATCGAACCCGCAACCCAGTCTTCAAAATTGTCGGTGTCTATATATTCTGATGTACACTCATTCAACTCTTGATGAATCTTGTTAGCATCATTCATCATCGATATATCGTCTTTGTGCACAGGCCACGTGAAAAATCGTTGCTCATCCCCAACGAAGGTTAAGTTTTGCTGTACCTGGTCTATTCGCCGCATTGGCACATAGCTATTTAAGAAATCGAAAAGCTTTATATCGTCTGTCAAGAAATGGCGTGGTCCAAATGTATATGGATGGCCACCATACAAGAAAGTTCGGACACCACCGCCGAGAAATGGCAAGCGCTCAACGACATGGATATCCCAACCCTTGTCTGCGAGAACATGAGCCGCACAACAACCCGCAAAACCACCGCCAATTATCAATACTTTTGTCATATTTGTCCTAGTAAAATTACTGTTCAAAGTTCATAAGTTTTAAATTCATAAAAACAAACATAGTTCATAACCTTTACGAATTGGATCCAAAGAAGCTCTCTACCTTCATGACTGCATCTCTTATATCTTTAACCTCGTCATCAGTATATTTCTCATGAAAAGGTATGTTAAATGTTATATCCCTAAATTTCCTTGCATTACTACAGCTGCTCTCTTGGGTCAGATGAGGTTTGAGCCATGGCCATTCGTAGGCCAAATAGTTATATTGGGCATTAAGTGGAATACCCTCTGCCTCTATTGCTCGGCAGAATTCAGCTTTGGATGTCCTAAGTTTAGCTGCATCTAATCTAGCTGTATAAAAATAATAAGCTGGCACATTGGATGATGTGCTAAGCCTGTGAGCGGGCGAAACTAATTCAGAGCCCTCAAAAGCTATATCAAATTTTTGCGCGATCACTAGTCTTGCATTGATAGTACTCTCTAGGCGATCTAATGTCGAGGCGCCAATAGCACAGGATAGCTCATCGAGATTGAAGTTCAAGGCTGCATGTTCTGTTGTCCGAGGATCTCTAGAGTCAAAACCTTTGAGATGGAATAGCTTACCCCTATCGGCGAAAGACCGTATTCGATCATACAGCCACTTATCTTGTGTATAAACTAAACCTCCGCACCCCCCAGTCGCATGTATTTTCGAATACATAGTAGAGAACACAGCGATGTTACCAAAAGTACCTACTCTCCTCCTCTCGTACATCGCACCGTGACTTTGAGAACAATCTTCAATGACATGTACATCAAATTTTGCGGCTATTGCAAGTATTGATTGAATATCTGTCGGCCAGCCTCCTACATGCGTAATCACTACAGCGCTTATGTTGTTGTTACCTACTAAAACATTTTCAAGCTGCTCAGGATCAATATTAAAGCTGTCAATACAAGAATCCACTATCACTGGCTTAAATCCCTGCAAGACGATTGGTGAAACGGCGCCAGGGTCTGTTACAGGTGAAATTGCAATGCTACTTCCTGGCCTTAGCTGCAATGCCTGCAAAGCAATATAAACAGCTGCGGTCCCTGAGGACACAGCATCAGCGTAGCCACCGCCTTGAAACTCACAAAATTTCTGCGTATAGATATTCTCAAACTTGCCCTGATAGCCAAAGTCTTGGCCTTCTGCCCAGCTATCGAAGAAGACCGATCTGACAGCTGCGAGCTCCGCCTCAGCAAAAAGCTGACGGGGCGGCATTACCCTATGCCTGATCTTATCCCCACCATTTATAGCTAATGATCCTATATCTTTTATCATTATCACCCAGGAAAAACAGCCCACAGAGCTCTCCTAAGGAGGCCTATATGCAATGGATCGTTAGGCGATTATACTGGTCCTCAACAACTATGTAATCAGTTATCTATACGAAACAGTGTCTCGTGCTTTATACAGGGGATAGTGCCAAATCGAGCCGCCCAGCCATGGCGGCCTGTTTCTCGCACTATAGGGCTATGCTAAACGAAGAATTTTGCTAAATTAATTGGCTGGGCTATTGAGTCAGATCAACTATATCTTTAGCATCACCGTCAGACCAAAAGTAGTTAAGAGGCAGATCAATTGAAAGCTTTAGTTACCGGTGGGGCGGGTTTTATTGGAAGTCACCTCGTAGAAGCACTCCTATCCAAAGGCTACAATGTGGTGGTAATTGATAATTTCTGCGGTGGACGATCTCAAAATCTCACAACAGTGGAAAGCGATATTCGGATTATTGAAGCTGACATTTCAACAGATGGGACATGGAGTCATGCTTTTTCTGGTGTGGATTGTGTTTTCCATCTTGCGGCATTAGCCGACATTGTTCCATCTATTCAGCAGCCTGAAAAATATTTTCGTACCAACGTTCACGGGACATTTAATGTGATACAAGCTGCACGACTTCATAATATCAAAAGATTCATATATGTAGCGTCTTCATCGGCCTATGGCATCCCTAAAATATACCCAACATCTGAGAGTGCTCCAATCTGTCCCAAGTATCCCTATGCTCTAACAAAGCATTTAGGTGAAGAGTTAGTTATGCACTGGGCAAATGTTTATTCAATACCTTCCTTATCGTTGCGCCTATTCAATGTCTACGGTCCTCGCTCAAGAACCACTGGAACATACGGCGCGGTTTTCGGAGTTTTTCTAGCTCAGAAACTTGCTGGAAAACCTTTAACGGTGGTTGGCGATGGCACCCAAACTCGTGACTTCACCTATGTTTCAGATGTCTGTCAAGCTTTGATAGTCGCAGCAGAAAGCGCTAGAACACAAAGGATTTATAATGTCGGAAGCGGGCATACCGTTTCTGTTAATCGAGTAGTTGAGCTCCTTGGTGGCGACAGTGTCAATATCCCAAAGCGACCAGGCGAGCCAGACTGCACATTTGCGGACATTTCTAAAATCTCTCTGGAATTGGGCTGGAACCCACAAATAACGATCGAGGAAGGGGCAAAGAAAGTGTTGGAAAATATTGAAGACTGGCGAGATGCACCGGTCTGGACACCAGCTAAGATTGATTCCGCAACGAAAGACTGGTTTCATTATCTTGATGACAAGGTTAGTTGATCATTACATTGAACGCTCTACTGCTAGCTGCTGGACCTGGTATCAGGCTAAAACCTCTAACAAATCACTGGCCCAAATGTCTTATGCCAATTGGAGGGATACCCTTGCTTGAACATTGGTTGTGCTTGCTTCATCAAAACGCTATCAACAATGTTACGGTAAACATGCACCATCACCATCGAGAGGTCAGCGATTTCCTTGAGAGACCGATATTTCTTAGCTGGGTTACTCCGACATATGAAGAAAAGATATTAGGCACAGCGGGTACAATCGTCCATAATTACGATGCTTTCTGCGGTCAACCGATGCTATTAGCTCATGCCGACAATTGGATCCAGTGCGATTTGCACGAATTCATAGAATTTCATCGGGATCGGCGTCCAAAAAATACATGGATGACTATGATGACGTTTCGAACCTCAAACCCATCTTCATGTGGCATTGTACAGTTAGATGCTCAAGGAGTTGTACAAAACTTCTGGGAGAAAACCTCGCAACCTCATGGCAACCTGGCAAATGGCGCGGTGTATTTACTGGAACCGGAACTGCTTGAATGGATGCTCATACAGGATGGCCTAACTGATTTTTCTAGGGACGTAATTCCTGCGCTTATAGGAAAGATTGCAACATGGGAAAATATGGGTATACACAGAGACATTGGAACATCGATGGCTCTTCTGGCTGCCCAGAATGATCCAGATCCGGAGCAATGCTGGTCAGATATTGACGAATGGAAAATTAATTTCTCTTCACATCATATTCATAAACTAATTCGATCAATCTCAAGTGACTGACACTATTCCATCAATTATTAAGCTCAGCGAACTGCTTACACAACATTCCTCGGATGACTGGAAAGATGTATCTCTTTGCTTTGGTCACTTTAATGAAATCCATCCTGGCCATCTAAGATACTTCCGTCTAGCTCGTGATTATGGAGCTATTCTCGCGGTAGCTGTTGAGGGTGATCATTTTTCAGGCGAGTCGTCCCCTCCAAACCACTTTCCCGAACTTGAGAGGGCGCAGGCAGTTCGCTCTCTAGATCTCATAGACACTGTTATTATTCTAGATGAAGGGCTGAGTATTGAAAAACTCATTGAATATATCTCACCCGCAGCTCTAGTTCTCGGTCCCGAATTTGAAAATGAGCGATTTTCAGAAGTAAAACAATCAGTGAGTTTGATCAATAAGCTGGGCGGGCGAGTCATATATGCAGCAGGAGAAAAACATTATGCAACCGCAAATCTGTTCTATGGCACTCAGCAGGAGCTTGAAAAAGATCGATGGATGCAATTTCAAAAGGCTCTTAGAAGTCAGAACATTGATGTTAGTGCATTACTGAACCGGTTACGCCCAAGTCGAAAAAAGAACATTCTTGTACTCGGTGATACTATTGTCGACAGATATGTTGCATGCGACCCACTAGGCCTGAGCAATGAAGCGCCGATAGTGGTTGTAAAGGAGTTGGAAACACGTGATTTCATAGGTGGCGCAGCAATCGTCGCTGCGCATGTCTCGGCCCTAGGTGCCAAGTGCACCTATCTTTCGGTAACTGGGCAAGATAATAGATATACATTTGTTAAAGATCGTCTGTCTGATTTTGGAGTGGAAACAACATTGGTCAAAGATTCTAGTCGTCCAACTACTTTCAAAATACGATACCACGTCGAAAATCAAAAACTCTTTAGGGTCAGCAAGCTGAAAGACCATAATCTATCCACAAATATTGAAGAATTAATTATCGATCAAATTGCTCGAATTGGACCAACTCTTGATGGAATATTAGTCTGCGACTTCGTTTATGGAGTTATTACTCCCGCACTGATAAATTCCCTTATTCAGATATCAAATGATTACGATATTCCTCTTTTTGGAGACCTGCAATGTAGCAGTCAGATAGGCGATGTTTCTAAATTCAACGACTTTGAGCTGCTATGCCCTACCGAAAAAGAAGCTAGGATTGCGTTGACTAATCAAGACGACAGTATTGAAATTGTTGCTAACCTACTGATGGAGAAAACACGAGCAAAAAAGATGATTGTTAAATTAGCTGCAGATGGGCTAATTGCATATGACATGAATAGAAATTCTGCTAGTCGACAACATTTTCCAGCTCTGTGTGCAAATCCAGTTGATTTGGCTGGCGCAGGAGACTCACTACTTGCGGCCGCCTCTGTTGCATTAACACATGAATGCTCGTTAATGGAGGCAGCCGCTTTAGGAACTTGCGCTGCGGCGTTGGCTGTACAAACCGTGGGCAATACGCCCATCGGCTTAAATCGGCTTGAAGAATATCTTGAACAAAAGATTGCCATCTACAATGCTAGCTAAAAAGATCCTTATAACAGGTGGTGCTGGGTACGTAGGTGCTGCACTAGTTCCGAAACTACTAAGTCTCGGTTATCTGGTTACTAGTCTGGATCTAATGATCTATGGAGAAAACACTCTTGCACCTCACCCAAACCTAAATATTATCAAAGGCGATATAAGGGACGGCTCCTTGCTTAACAAGCTAATGCCCAGCCATGATACTGTAATTCATCTAGCTTGCATCTCCAATGATCCAAGTTTTGAGCTAAATCCCCAACTAGGAAAATCAATCAACTATGATGCCTTCAAGCCGCTAGTTAAAACAGCAAATAAATCTGGCATTAATCACTTTCTATATGCTTCCTCATCAAGTGTCTATGGCATAAAGAACGAAAAGCATGTTCATGAAGAAATGAGTCTAGAACCCCTTACAGATTATTCAAGATATAAGGCGGAGTGTGAAACTATCTTGAAATCATATGAAAGCGATGATTTTCATACGACGGTCATCCGACCCGCGACGGTCTGCGGATATTCAAAGCGACAAAGACTTGATGTCGTAGTCAATCTTATGACTAATATTGCTGTCCACAAAAAAGAAATCACCATATACGGTGGCCAACAACTTCGGCCTAACGTACATATCTCAGACATGGTAGAGTCCTATATAGCTGCGCTAACTGCACCATTAACGCTAACATCTGGTGAGATATTCAATGTAGGAACTGAAAATCTACCTATCGAAGAGATAGCTGCAACTGTGCGCTCTATTGTCGGAGCAGATACTAAGCTTATCAAACAAACAACAAATGACAATCGGTCGTATCATATTTCGTCACAAAAAATTGAGCGAATTCTAGGTTTTCGACCACAATATACTATCTCTGATGCCGTTAATGATCTGTGTGATGCTTTCAATAACGGTAAACTGCCCAATTCTTTGGACGATGATATCTACTTCAACATTAAGACGATGCAATCAATTAATTTGACTTAAATTCACTCACAGTCATCTACTAACTGCAATAATTTTTGACAAATGGAAATAGGTGCTGAACTGCATAACCGGTGCGCGTACGATTTTCTGAACCAATAGATATGCCATGAAAAAATATGATCATATTAGTCTTTTAGACTATGAGTTCGAGACAAATTTAGATGGACTTGATTTTCATATTTTGGAAAATATTCTGTCATTTATGAAACTTCTTCGTCGTACAGAAGAGCGCATAGCTAAAGAATACCATCCGGAAGATAAGATGCGATGTCCTGTGCATCTTTGTATCGGGCAGGAGGGTATACCTGGCATCTTGTCAGTAACAACTACTGAAGATGACTATCTATTTTCACACCATAGATCACATGGGCACTATTTAGCCAAACGGGGTTCACTTAACGGACTCATATCAGAGCTTTATGGCACCAAAGATGGAGTAAACCACGGTTTAGCTGGATCTCAGGATATTTCTAGCCCTAGCAACAATTTTTATGCAGGTGCTATCGTTGCGGGAACAATCGGAATCGCCGTCGGCGCTGCAACTGCACAAATTGAACTTGTGAATAATACTAGGGTTTTTTGCTGCTTTGGCGAAGCTGCAACGGAACAAGGGATTTTCTGGGAGGCCATTAACTTTGCCGCCCTAAAGAAACTACCGATAATTTTTATCTGTGAGAATAATCGTTATGCCACCTACTCAGATCTTGCTGCCCGCTGGGCCACAAAAGATCTGTGCCAAAAAGTAAATGCTTTTGGGGTGCCAAGTCAACAAATATTTGGAAATGATATAGTCTCTTCTTACAGAGCAATCACACACATATTAAATAATTCTGAATCTTTTCCTTATTTTTTTGAAGCACTAACCTATCGAATATCTAGTCATGTAGGGCCTGAGGATGACTCGATAAACTATCGGACAAAGAATGAAATTAATTTATGGAAAACTCTTTGCCCCATTAAGAATATCGAAAAAGTATTGGGCCAAAAAACTGATACCATAGATTCTCGGACTTATGAAAGCATTGATAAAGAGCTGGATAAAGCCTTTGAGCGCGCTCGACAAGGCCAGCACTTAGCAGTGCAAAATTGGGAATCCTTGAATTTATACCACAATACTTCTGATCTCCCTGAATTCGACCCAGATGAAATTACTGGAACGATTGCTAGCGATACGATTCCAGGCCCATACTGACTCCATACGTGCTGAAGAATACAAAATACTATCAAGCTATAAATGCTGCATTGCTCCAAGCCATGCACCGAAACTCTGATGTGATGGTTATCGGACAATTGGTCGACTCAATCTCTGGAGTATTTGGAACAACTTCTGGCTTGATTGAGGAATTTGGCCCGACCCGTGTAATGGATTTCCCCGTCAGCGAGAGCCTGATGACAAGCATGTCAATTGGATTAGCAGTTTCTGGTAAGCGCCCCGTATTAGTACATCAAAGACTTGATTTCTCCTTATACGCAATGGATGCGATCACTAATTGGATGTCACTCTGGAGGTTTAAGTCCGGTGGAAAGTCTGTGCTGCCCGTTACAATTAGAGCCATTGTTGGCAAAGGATGGGGGCAGGGACCTCAACACTCCAAAAGTCTATATTCTTGGTTTGGACATTTACCAGGGATTAAGACTTGCGTGCCCTCAAATCCAGTGGATGCCAAGGGTATGCTATTAAACGCCATCTTTGACGACAATCCGGTTCTTGTTATCGAAAATAGAGCACTCTTCAACATGTCAGATGATGTACCCTCAGACCCATATCAAAGTCCACTCGAGACGGCAAAAGTAGTTCAGCAAGGTCAAGATCTTACGTTAGTCTCGTTTGGCAATGAATTACAAATATGCCGTCGCGCCTTAAGTGCTATTAGGGAGTTCGATATAGAGCTCATTGATTTACGTTCAATTAAGCCTCTCGACACCAAAACAGTATGTGAATCTGTAAAAAAAACAGGTCGCCTAATGGTAGTTGAGGGTGACTGGGAATCCTATGGGATTGCTTCTGAGGTTATTACAAAAGTTGTTGAAGATACTGAGTGTCAGTTGGCTGCTCCTCCAGTCAGATTGACTTACCCCGATAGTCACACACCTACCTCCTATATGCTAGAACGATGCTTTTACTTAGATGAAGATGATATTATTGCAAATATCAAGAAATCGTTTGTCTGATAAGCCAATATTGTCTGGCTAGACTAATCCTTTGAAGAATATTCAAGAACCGTGTCATACGTTTATCTCTGCTCAGGAAGCTGCAGATGAGAAGAATTTTCTAGAATCTGGATATCTAATAGAACCAGTTAAGGAAATGGAGCGTCTTCGTCTCATTAGGAACACCACTGCGGAGATTGTAGGACGCTACCTAGATCATTCCTACGATGACGCGAACGAGCTGCTAAACAATGTACATCGATATGTTACTAACAAAGAATTAAATGACCTGAGACTACATACTATCCAACAGATTAACAATACAGACTGGTTACGACCTGCCTATTTTCACATCTTTCAATCAAGACTTGAAACTTTAGTCGGGAATGAACTTGCAATGCAAAACTCTGTAAATCTCAGCATACAACTGCCAATGGATGATAGCTCATTACTACCCATTCATGCTGACACATGGTCTGGGAACTCTCCTTTTGAGGTGGTGGCCTGGCTACCATTGGTAGATTGTTACAAGACTAAATCGATGTTTATTCTGCCACCCGACCGTACGAAAGAACTATATGCTAATTTCTCTGAGCTTTCTGGTTCAACCAGCGAGGATCTCTTCAAAGAGATGGAGGCAGATTTAATATGGATTGATATCAATTATGGAGAACTGCTGATCTTTAATCAAACTCTCCCTCATGGAAATCGGATAAATACCGAAAATGAAACCCGTTTTTCAATGAATAGTAGATTCAAGTCTGTCTTCTCTCCCTATGGCGCGAAAGAACTAGGCGCATTCTTTGAGCCAATTACACTGAAAGCAGCAACACGCATAGGTATGAATTTCGAATTTCCTAACATCAAAAGTAAATCAGTACTATGACTGGATATAGAGGCTATATCTCCAGTCGCCCTTTCCATGGTCATCATGTCCCACAGCGGGTACAAAACCTAGTCATAAGAAGCTACTGTTCTAGTCACAATATAACTCTACTCTTAAGTGCAACAGAGTATGCCATGCCCGATTCTTTCCTCATTCTAGAAGACTTAATCAAACATATTTCTGCCTTAGATGGAATCGTTTTCTATAGTATCCTACAGCTACCTGATGAAGAAGATTCTAGAAACCAAATCTTTCATAATGTGGTAAATGCTAAGAAAGCTCTGCACTTCGCCAGCGAGTCATTATCTATTACTAATCCATGCGATATTTACAAACTTCAGGATATCTTTAAAGTTAGAAATATTATCGATCGCACACCATCTGTAAATTATCTACAAGAACGCCTATAGCAGTCGAATTGGTGCATTGTTGAAAACCAAAATATACGGATATATTTAAACGGTATTTTATGAAAAGACTTGGAATAATTCCTGCTCGGGGGGGTTCAAAAAGATTACCAAGAAAGAATTTGTTACTACTGGATGAAAAACCACTTGTTCAACATACAATAGAAGCGGTAATAAATTCTAATCGATTTGATACTATCATTCTTACTTCTGATGACCAAAATATCTTAGACGTAGGTAGTAGGTTTTCTCAACTCTCATGCGAGCTAAGAGAATCAGAACTATCAGCAGACAATACAAAAGTAATTAAGGTAGTGCACAACATTTGTGCCCGAAACGCATACGCTAGTAAATATCAACAGGTTGGTCTCTTTTTGCCTACATTCCCATTCCGAACAGCTGAAGATATTCGGAAAGGCATTGACATGCTTACCACAGATACCTATTCGGTAATAAGTATTTCACCAATGAGCGATCCTCTTCAGTTATGCGTCGCAATAGATCCAGAAACTAATATTATTGATCCGACCATAATTTATGAACCATCGCCTCTACAGACGGGAAACACACGTTCACAAGATTTTACTGAATATTACCGGGTAAATGGTGGCTTCTATATTGCATGGATGCAACAATTTCTGAAACGTGATAATTTTTTTCAAGGCAAGGTTAAGGGCTTCCCTATTGATGGCAAACGTTCAGTAGATATTGACGAGCAGTATCAACTGGACTACGCTAATTTTCTAGTGCAAATGGGTCATATCAACCTTTGATGATTGCCCATAGAAATTAGTCTCTAAGCTTCTGAAATATGATGAATCGGTTTAATCAAATCCTACGCTACATGTATAAGCCAATGGTTTCATTTCTCGATGCCGATCATCGAACAGGACTAAAGCTCTTTAATAGAGAGTTAGCTCGACATAAATTTACCGTATTAGCTACATTCGCCGCAAATATTGTGTCAGCGATTTTTGAAGGGAGTAGTATAGGCATATTGGCCATTGCCGTAACAACGCTTACGACGCAAGATCTAGGAGTGTCCTTTGATTTCGCACCACCTGTTATAAGGACCCCACTAATTGAATGGTCTCAGGGCCTAACTACAAGCACTGTGTTTCTGGCATTAATTTTGTTTGCTGTTATCGCTCAGATTCTGAGAAGCATCTTCTACTACGTTTCGAGAAGAATTTCTATTCGCTTAGAACGCCGAATAACCCAAGGATTACAAGAGATCATCACATCTAAAATTATGACGATGAGCTATAAAACTATAAGCCAATATCCCTCTGGTTTTATTGAGTCCCTTATTCGTCAAGCTGGTCGAATGGCTGGACTCATTAGCGCCTTAAACACTCTACTGCTCGGCGCAGTTCTCTTCACCGTCTATTGTTTTGTGATGTATAAAACATCGCCTTCCCTTACCGGGGTATCATTCCTATTGATTGTGATCTTAAGTGTCGGACTAACTATTGTTGTTAGAAGGCTAGCTCTATACGGTAAGAAAATGGTAGTTGCAGATATTGATACGAGTCGGCTTACAGTTGAGTACCTACAATTACCACGACTTCTAAGAGTATTTAATGCCACTAAATATGCAGAGAAACGAATGAATATGGCACGAAATGAAGCTCTAATGTACAAGGAGAAAGCTAATCTGACAAAAATCGCTGTCGATCCGGTGGTCGATATTATTACCATGATCAGCGCAGCTACCTTCCTAATCGCTGGCTTCTTTCTCGCCGGTGATCAGTCTCCTATTGTCGTAGCCAACTTGCTTGTGTTTCTCCTTATCTTTTACCGAATGATTCCGCAAATTAAACTGCTTAATCAGTCAAGATTTGTACTTGCCCACGTTTTACCGAGCCTAAAAGTTGTTGCTCAATTTTATAGCCGAGAAACCGATATCAGATGGCTAAACAGGGGTGAGACTTGCACCGACATCAACCAGCCTATCCATTTTAATAATGTCACCTTTCGCTATCCAGAAACACAAAGAACTGCCCTATCAGATCTAACATTTTCAATTCCTCCCCATAAAACGACAGCAATCGTAGGGTCATCAGGATCGGGAAAATCAACTTTACTCTCGTTGCTGCTTCGTCTCTATTCTCCAACAGATGGTCAAATATCTTTAGGTGAATCAGATGTATCATCTATCTCTGTGGGTTCCTGGCTGGACTGCATTGGTACAGTTGACCAAGATACATACTTGATAGACTCGACCGTTTCTGAAAATATATCTTTTGCAACTGATCGTCACTCTCAGGACGATATAATTGAGGCGGCAAAGATGGCGCGTGCACACCAATTTATCATGGGTCTTCCGAAGCAATACGATACTATCATTGGTGAGCGAGGACATCTTATTTCTGGTGGTGAGAAACAAAGGTTATCGTTAGCGCGCGCTTTTCTACGATCGCCTAGCCTCTTGGTGTTAGATGAACCGACCAGCTCATTGGATGCCCATATTGAATCAGAAATATTGTCAATGCTTAATGAACAACAACATCTACTAACAATCTTCATCATTGCGCATCGTTTATCGACAATAAGAAATGCCGATCAAATTATTGTTATGGATAATGGAAAAATAGTAGAACTTGGTACATTTGAAGCTCTGCAATCGAAACAGGGCGCTTTTCAAAAAATGTGGGCGGAACAGTACCGACGTAATGTCGTCGATACAGATATTAATTTCTCCTAATGTCGGCTATTAACACTCAGTAAATTAGCTGATTATCCCGCTATTAACAAATAGCAACGTTAGATGACGACACCACCTACAAGATTAGAATTGCCGAAGGTGCTGATGCAAATTCTAGACCTAGAAGAAGATATAGATTTCGACAGGTTCAATTTTCATGGTACTAATATCTGGGCCCTAGTAAGAAGAGATCTTTGGTTTAATCTGCATAGTAGTAAATTAAGTGGGTCGACGCTAAGAAAGCGCTCGATATGGAGTGCCATCTACCGCTTCATAAGAAGCGTCCTAAAAGGAATTTATGGATACCATAAATTTCGACTGACAATAAAAAATGCAGTATTGCATCGCAAAAAACAAGCATTGGATATTCTATTTATCTCTACGCCACCCATTGATAGTACGATGACTCCAGATGGGATTTATGATAATCGCATTGACCCATACCTTGAAGATTTCCAAGACGAAGGTTACAAGTGCGAAAAGATCCAAGTAAGACGTGCTCCAATAAGTTTTTATCGAGATCTCAAACACACATTAACCTCATATGACATTAGAGACATGGGAAGATGTTATAGCGTCATTCAGTATTTGTTGTTCCATCTTAATGGACTAATGCGAATCATTGGAATCACAAGCAACGCTGAAGAAATCCGGAGGTATCTCCGCCTCAAGTTAGCAAAACATCATATAAACGATAATGCAGTCGATATAGAGAACATCTTCTCATTTCAATTATATGAAAAACTTTACGGAAAGATCCTGGATGCATATCAACCAAAAGTATTGGCAGTAACCTTCTATGCCAATATACCATTTATGGCAGCTATTCAAGCAGCCCGAAAGCGCGGCATTGTGGCAATTGATATACAGCACGGCAAGCAAGGAAAATTCCACGGAATGTATTCGTATCTGGGAAAGCTACCACCTGAAACACTACTCTTCCTGCCAGATTTTTTCTGGGTATGGGGAGAGGAGTCTGCGGTAAATATCAATCGACATATGACTCTTAAAAACGGACCTCGAGCAATTGTAGGTGGAAACAGTCGAGTCCGGCGCTATAAATCCTCACCCGATTATTATGGATCTAGTGGAGAACTCGATAAGTTTTCCAAAAATCTTAAGCGCTATGAAAAGATTATCTTGGTAACATTGCAGCATGATGCTGAAATTCCGAAACTCGTTCTAGAATGCGCTAAGCAAAACAACGCTGATACTTTTTGGCTTTTTCGTAGACACCCAATAGTCAGCAGATATACCGAGAAAGAGCTAGTAAAAACAATTTCTGCATATCAAATATCCAGCTATGATGTTGAAAATGCATCGAAATTACCATTGTACGCACTTCTCACTAACAGTACTCATCATATAACTGGATGGTCTAGCTCATGTTACGAGGCATTGATCTTTAATGTGCCTACAATATTTTGGGAGCCACGAGCAAAATCTCTTTATGCGGATTACCTCGACAACAAACACTTCGCCTACGCAAATAATAGCTCGGAGCTCCAATACCATCTGACAAAAAATATGGCCTCATGGAACTTCTCTGAAAATACACCATACATAAGCACTTGTGAAATATCCTATAAGAGCGCTATCGACATAGTGACCAAATACCCATCATCTAGCAATAGTTAACCTATTTTTTTTCCATAGTCCAGGCTATTTTTGGACGTATAGTCTCCGTATTAATTGCTTCGCGACTATTTGTCACACGATTAATCATGCCTTCAATAATCTTCTCAGATAAGAAGTGCGGCTCCAAGCCAAGCTCAACTAGCTTAGTGTGAACCGGATTGTAGTAATGATCTTCTTGCTCCACTCGTGGATTGCGAATATGCTCAACCGTGCCATTAATCCCCATATTCTTCCCGACAGACAGCACTTTCTTGGCTAATCCTAATATGCTATGACTTTCGGTAAATTGATTGAAGATTCTGCACTCACCACGACTTGCTGGATTCTCTATGGCCAGTTGTATACATTGCATGGTGTCAATCAGATTTATTATTCCTCGTTCTTGCCTACCAGAGCCATAAACCGTAAGTGGAACACCACACACCAGTTGCGCGACAAAGCGATTTAATGCGGTACCGAAAATCGAGTCATAATGGAAGCTAGTTTTCAAGTCCGGATCCATCCGTGTTTCAGCTGTATCAATTCCGTATACAACACCCTGATTCAAATCAGTAGCTCTGAGGCCCCATACTCGACAAGCAAACATAATATTATTGGAGTCATGAACCTTAGACAAGTGATAAAAACTAAATGGTTGTTTTGGAAATGGCAATAAGTCCTCTCTACCCTTATGTTGGATCTTTATATATCCCTCCTCAATATCAATATTGGGTGTGCCATACTCACCCAACGTTCCCAGCTTTACTAGATGCGCATTGGGGCAATAACTGCGCATTGCAAACAATAAATTCAGTGTTCCAATTACATTGTTCGACTGAGTATATACAGCTTGCGAACGACCTTTCATCGAATATGGCGCAGACGGCTGCTCGGCAAAATGGACAATCACATCTGGTTGAATTTCTTCTAATGCCGCGTATATAAATCGGTGATTAGTCAAAGAGCCAACATGAATGCCAATCGCTCTTCCAGTACTTTTCTCCCAAACTTTAATTCGCTCCTGCAAAGGCAATAAAGACTCTAATGGAATAACGCCCTCCTCAAGCTCGATTTTTCGCTTGCTGAAATCATCTATGATATAAATCTCATAGCCTTTAACCGATAGGAAGAGGCTAGTGGGCCATCCTAAATATCCATCTCCACCAAGAACCAATATTTTCAAACCTTACTTACCTCTCTGTAGGATCTTTCAATAGTTTTCAAGGTACACATTCTATCTATATCAAAAATCTATTCTCTCAAAAGTGAACTTTATCAACTAAATCATAATAGGTCTATTTTCATACCTTAAAATCAATGATTTCGAAAACAATAGTCATTACTTAAACTGATGATGAAGAAACTTATCAAACTCCGATGGGAGTAATCCTTTTTCAATAATAGTTTCTGCCAGGAGCAAATCAAGTTCAGTATCAATGTTTATAGACAGTTCAGGATTCATTTCTATCGTAGCGAACGGTTCACTTAGTAGACAACCACGCAATATAGAGTCCTTGCTAGATACATAAACAGCGCCATTGATTCTCTTCAAATGTTGGTATTCTTGGCGTCTCGCGTATACATCTATCGGGTTTTTGACATAACGTTTGGTGATGCCATCAGACTCAAAAAATATGTTTGCGGGATTCCTTTCTAATTGTGTAACAGTAAATACCGAACCACCTTCCATTTCTCCAAATGTTTTTGTGCACTCGTCAATTATTCTCGGACTACGAAATGGGCTTGTAGGTTCTAGCAAAACAATCGATTGACATTGATTTGTTATTGTAACCGACACTTTATCAATAACATCGGCTAAAACATCGATTGTAAGAGCTTTATCAGTAGCCAAACTGGAATCCCGGAATATAACATCTATGTTCTCGTCGTAACCTATTTCAGCAATCTCTTCTGAATCAGTCGTCAACACTATATGTGTAATTGTATCGGCTAATTTGGCTGCGGTAATAGCCCACATGACAAGAGGTAAGCCACCTAACAACCTAAGATTCTTTTTACTTATCCCTTTTGATCCACCACGAGCCGGTATTACTGCAAGTGTGCTCATTGCGAAATAACATCTTCTCGTTTACTTAGTAAATCTTTTGATAAATCAACTTCTGCCAAGATACTTGCTATCCTTTTTCCGGAGCCTCCAGATCCATAGTGGATTGTAAGGTTATCTAACCCTTTGGAAAAAGCCATATCAGTATCAATCAAGCCTATAGCTTCAGTTATTGGCTTCTCCCCAAATTCCGCGTGAATAACATTTTCTGAATGCAGCCTTCCACTTTGCCTCTCACCAAGATTAATCACTGGCAAACGAAAATATGGGCTTTCAATAATTCCCGCAGAACTATTTCCAATTAACATAGAAGCAATGGAAAGTAACCCAAGGAAATCGGTGGCATCAATATTTCGGTAAATAGCTACACTCTTAGCATCCTTATGCTCGTTTATAGCTCGGATAATTCCATCGTGACCTTGATCAGAGCAAGGGTAGATGATTATTGTTTTGTCAAATACGCTTGTGACCGCCTTGATAGTCCCCTTCATGTCAGAGTAGCTATCTCTACCCGACATTGTTTCGGGATGCTGCAACACGATACCTAATCTTTGGTCACTCTGTACATCAAATTTTTTTCTTACATTGCGTTCATTGGTATATTCACCATTAACAATGGAATCAACGTGACAATCTCCAACATTGAATATGCAATCTGCATTCTCGCCCAAGCCAATCAAACGCTTAGCACTTTTTTCATTGGACGCGAAGTGCAGATGTGCCAACTTAGTAATAGCGTTACGCATCAGATCATCAACATTACCGCTTATATCACCACCTTGGATATGTGCAATTGGAATTCCCATATTTATGGCGCCCATTGCGCCCACTAAACTTTCACCACGATCACCAAACAAAACCAAGATATCTGGCTCCAACTTTTGTAGGGTTTGAGCTATACCAACTAAGCAGATGCCTAAAGCAGTAACTCTCTCAGAATTCGTGTCACCTTTCTGATCCATGGGTATACGCCCTGAGATTTCGAACTCGGCTTCGACTTCTGATTCTGTTTTTCCAAATTTAGTGTCTAGATGCTGATCGGTCACAATCAACTGCAACCTATTATAAGGACAGCGGCATATCTCGCGCATCATAGGGCGCATAGCACCATAACCTCCTCTTTTCCCCGACAACACTGCAATTTTTCTTATTTTAGTTGGTGCCATTGAATCGGCGTTCCCTTTTCAATATTCGTATTAATAACCTTCCCCACAATATCATCAACTCTATCTGGTGCAATACCACTACCTGCACGCTGATATATAAAATGGGAAAAATCAAGTCGTTGCCCTTCTTTGAGAGCATGTTTTGCTACTACAACTTTTAAAGCCCACTCTTCAGCTTTACCCTCACATTGCTGAATAGTAATCTCAGAGTGCCCCAACGACTGCTCGATATCTCTAATCTTAGAAACATAAAGTTGGAAGTCTTTAGGGCCGGCTGATACCTTCCAGTCTTGAGCATTTGGCACATCAAAATCTAGTGTTATATGCTTCTCAACGATTGTAGCACCGAGCGCAACAGCAGCTATAGCTGAATCAAAATTAGTCGAATGATCTGAGTAGCCTACTGGCCCGCAAAAAATCTCCTTAAGTCTTGTGATTGCCTGCAAATTTAATTCCGAATATGGAACTGGGTAACTCGTCACACAGTGTAATATTGCAAGCTGGTGCATAGACTCTTTTGCAAATACTTCTACAGCACGTATTACGTCAACTTCAGAGTACATGCCTGTCGATAAGATTACTGGCCTCCCAAATTTCGCATGCATTTTGAGGAATTCTGCATTTCCTCGTTCGCCCGAGCCAATTTTCAATGCACTCACATCTAAGTCTCTCAGCCAAGCCAACGCCACCTCATCATGCGCAGTACACATAAAAATGATCTGTCTTTTTGCACAATAGTCTTTAACAGCACGCAAAAAATCGTAATCGATCTCCTTGCTTTTAAGTCTTTTTCTCCATTCCGGCAAATGATCAGAAACTAGTGCATCAGTATGAAATGCTTGCATTTTATAAACGTCCGCTCCAGCTGAAACCGCTAAATCAACAAGGTCCAATGCTTTCTGCAAATCTCCGAAATGATTAACACCAGCCTCTGCAATTATCATACATGGCTGCCCAGGACCAACTTTACGACCTTGAATTTCTATAATTTCTTCAAACATCATTATCAATCGTGTCAGAAAATAATGGACCAATTCTGTGTCGCAATCTTGCAAGGCGCACTTTGGCGTCCCAATAGCGAACTAACTGTTTCAACCTAAGACCTAAAGAAGCTATTCTTTTAAAGCAAGCTCGAAGTGTTATCGCTGACTCAGCAGATATATTGTAGCCGTAAAAAGCTGCGTGCTTCTGAGTCAGTTTTTCAATCATAGTGATCTGTACCACATCTAGCTGCTTTTTCCATCTTAGAAGACCCTCACGCTGAATGCCTGATGGCCTGGGATTTTCAGCGCCAAACTCTTGATCATAGACTGATCCAGTACGCTTAAAGTAAACTTGCTTCATTCTCTGACTAATTTCATTATGATCCAAGGTATCTAATCCAAGGAATTGGTACACATCGTTTAGTGTATCTACATTACTGCAAACTAAATCTTCATACCGTATAAGTAAACTCCGATTATCAGATCTCCCCAAAAACTCAGCATACCCTACCGCCTGACGATTCCAGTCGATTGCCCCACACACAACATCCGTGTCTGAAAACCTTTTTCTATCTGCTCTTACTTTAGCCAAGCTTAGAGTCACAGGTCGAGGATCTCTTTGCATTACAACAAAACGACACAAAGGCAGCGCTTGTTGTAGAGGCAACATATTGCGGAAGGTATTGGCTTTATTGATCCAAAATTTCATTTGATCCAACGGCATTTGCATGCCGCTCATAATCCAATACAAAATACCATGCAGGCAATAGATCTCTTCCAATTTTCTACGTGAACAAACGGTATCCACATATCTTTCAAATAAACCTAGGTTATGACTTCCCAGTATCTTGATAGCAGATTCTCGGTTAAAGTAGTCGGGCTCACGCAACAAGAGGTTGCGAAAAGTCGTATCGTCAGTATTTCGCTTGTTCCACGTTCTGTGCAGGGTTTTGTCATTCCAGGGAACCCACAAGATTTCTGGATGAATTCCTATGGCCTCATTTGCGAAAGTTGAACCACCTCTTGGCCCGCTTGACAATAAAACCGCACAATTCGAGAATTTACGGTGAATTGATTGAAAATCTAATACCATCCCTGACCTTTAATCCGTAGAATTAACACCAAGACACAATTTGCTGATAAAGAGAATACTAGCCCCCTATTTTACCTTTGTCACTTGGCCAAGTTTGAAAAATACCAGTAATAGAGCATTGGATTGATGGTGCACCATAAACATTTTGAGATTTCTACTCTTCGTGATATCTACGATCAAGCAAGAAAGAAAGAGCTTCAGGAATTAAAAGACCTAGAAACAGGCTATATAAAGGCAACCCTTACGGAAGCTGTTAAGTGCGCACTCTGCTTCCAAGAAGATACACGGACCATTTTTGAGAAACAAGGATTTACCTTTGTACAGTGTGTCAATTGTGATTTTATATATACAAACCCGCGTCTTACCAACACAAAGATTCTCCAAGATTATACCCACAGCGAATCTAACGACATTTGGATTGAGATTCTATTAACAGCTGATCAAACCAAATATAATAATCAAAAGTACAATTTCTTTTTGGATGAAATTTCCAGACATATATCTCCACCTAGACAACTACTTGATATCGGCTGCTCTATCGGACAATTTATGCATCTCGCGGAAAAGCGCGGTTACAAATGTACCGGACTTGAACAAAACAATAAAGCCAGAAAGCATGCTGAAGATCATTACGGCCTCACTGTAGAAAACACATTAGTTGAAGATCTTGACCCAAGAAACACTCAGTATGACATTATAACTATGTTCGGAGTTCTAGAGCATTTACCGAATCCTCACGATATCTTACACCACTGCAACCAACTTTTAGTTAAAGATGGTTTTCTTGCGTTATTAGTCCCAAATAATGGCAGCCTAGTGGCGAGGATGTTGCATGATAAAGCATTTGGAGTTGACGGTCGCAATCACCTTAGTTACTTCACAAAACGTACACTCACAATGATTCTAGAGAACAATGGATTTACTGATATTAATCTGACAACTCGGGTGTCATGTATAAAACCTATAGGAAACTATTTAAACTATCAAGATCCATATTTTCCGAATATGGATAAAATGGACGATGAATTAGTATCTATAATCCCAGAAGTCGAAAAAATAATTGACCAGTACGATATGGGACACCACCTTTATGCTACCGCTCGGAAAAAGTAGGAATTATGCTTTCCGAAGTTCACTTATACTGTACTTAATTATTTTGATTCGAACGATTTTACACTCAAGATAACAGAGTGCTCACTGAATACTCGCAATTGATATCTAAACTTTAGATGCATAAGATTATCGTATATACAAAGGAACTGTATCTTCTCTTGGGTAGTTATAAAAGATGGCTGCCTGTAATCGGTATCTTGTTTTTTTCGATCTCACTCATTGAGATCGTGGGTCTTGGTCTAGTCGGCTGGTATGCCGCTATACTGATCAACCCAGAATATATTCACGAGGACTTAAGGAATATATTTGATTCTTTCGGCGCTCCCACCGACTACCCACAAATCTTAATCGTTATTGGCTTATTATTAATCGCTGTTTTCCTCGCAAGAGCATGTATTTCGATACTTGTAAACTATTTTCTTTTTCAATACACAGCACGGGTGGGTGTATATCTTCGCACTACACTAATTTCGAGATTTCTCGATTCAAGTTATGAATCATATATCCAGCAAAATAGTTCGGATCAGGTAACTGCCAATACAAATTTCGTGTCGCAGTACGTTGCCAGTTTAACCACTGTTTTAAAGATTTTGAGTGACATGATAATGGCGCTCTCTATCCTGGTATTCCTTCTTGTAACAGAAGGGCCAATACTATTCGTGCTAGTAGGCATGGTCGCTTTTACGATGCTCCTCTATGACAAAATCCTAAAATCATTCCTACATAGTGGTGGAAGACGGATGAACCAACATACCAGGAATATGATGAAAAAGCTCCTTGAGTCCGTTGCTGGCTTTAAGGAAATTCAAGTTTTTGGTCGCCGTGATTTTTTTGTCCAATCAGTCAAAACGGAGTCTGCCGCGGCTCAGTATTATGGCGTTCGATCTAAAATTATCGCCTTGATACCTAGATATGTTCTGGAAATTATTCTAGTAACATTTATTGTGTCGCTTACGATCGCGGCGATCTATGGGACTCGGGACTTAAATAGCCTTATTCCAACTATAAGTGTTTTTGGTTTGGCTGGGATTCGACTAAATCCCGCCGCTTCTTTAATCGCCAGTGGCGCCTCGCAGTTACGCTTTCAACGCCATGGTGTCGCATCTCTTGCTTCAATAATAATCGGATCCAGTAAAATGCCCATTAATAATGAAATTGAAGCTAGGAATGATACGGCACACTTTAAGAGCTTAAGATTATCAAATGTAGCGTACAAATACCCACAGTCGGAAACACAAGTGCTAACGGGAATCGATTTGACACTTTATAAAGGACAATCAATCGGTCTAGTTGGACCATCTGGTGCCGGAAAAACGACACTAGTTGATGTCTTGCTTGGTATGCTCGCACCGACTGTAGGAAGCATCTACGTAAATGAGGAGAAGCTTGATAGCACCTACAATTTGAAACGTTGGTGGAAAAAGATAGCTTACCTCCCACAGGATGCGTTTCTAACTGATGCTTCACTGCGTCAGAATGTTGCATTTGGTATCTTCCGAAAAGATATTGTTGATGAAGATGTTATAGAAGCTCTCAAGAATGCTCGCCTTTCTGAATTCCTGTCCAATGCACCTCTCGGCCTTGATACCAATCTAGGAGAAAAAGGATTACGCATGAGTGGTGGCCAGAAACAACGTGTCGCTATTGCCCGGGCTTTCTACCACCAAAGAGAGGTACTCGTACTGGATGAATCGACAAGCGCTCTCGATACTGAGACAGAAAACGAAATACTATCCGAGATAAACCGGCTAAAGGGACAGAAGACGTTAATTGTGATCGCTCATCGCCTAAGTACTGTACGATCATGTGATTACATATATCGACTGGAAAACGGTAAAGTGGCAGCCTCTGGAACACCCGATCAAGTAATTCCAGCAACCTAGATAAAGTCCCCTGCTAAAAGCTAGTGTGATTCATATTGAACGCCATCATCCATCTCTTCTTGCCTTTTTTCATTGGCGGAAATCCGTGAAAAATCTGACCAGCATCATAAATTAAGCAAGAATTAGTCAAATTAGTCGGCTCAAATTCAATATCGTATTCATTGTCACGCATAATGCACGTACCACCTGCGTTGGTGCCACCGGTGCCCTTTACAAAAATAATCACATTAAAACTCTGGTTTTCTTCTCCACTCACCAACTCCTTAGCAATTGAGTCAACATGTGGTATACACGACGAACCTCTATATGCACGCGTGGTTTTCATCCTATCGAAAACTCTTGCCAAATTATCAGCTGCTAACTCTTCAATCCAGCTCTCAAATTTCGGTGACGAAAAAAAATTCACGCACTCCGATATCGGTGGATAACGTTTATATGTATACTCTGGGTTAATTAAGCCGTTATCATATGACTTAAACAATTGTGCCATTGGTTTGAGATGATACTTTGGTATATCAATCAACGAGAGCCTCTCAAAATAATTTTTCTCAAAAAAATTCTCCAAAAATACCCATTTATGCTCCCGGAAATGAGCCTTTTCCAAACTAGTAGCTGAGCGTATCGTGCAAGGCTCTATTCGGCGCTGTGCTGTAGGATGATGACTTTGGCTATAGCCCGACTCAACGCGAAGACGAGAAACACGCCATGCATAGCGATACCGATAACAACGTATGAGAAGCTTGAACCACAACGATTTTAAACCAGTGTAGTTTTCCTGAATATATTGTTCGGACAGATTAATAGCCATTTACTCTATATCACCAGGAGAGGGCAATCGCCAAGATTCATGATGTTCCACAATTATTCATTCTAAATACCATCCAGACTGATTTATGGCTACATTATCATTCCAGACAAACCTTAAACACAAGAAAATCAATCTATACCCGCCAAATGATAGCGGCACAATTTACCGAGATACTGGTAAATTTAGCTGAATAAAGCACATTATGAATAGAATTCTACAAAAAGTAACTGTCGTAGTCGGAATTCTTATGCTACGAACAGCGCTTGTAATGCGCGCGAAACTGGGGATTGTATCTCTATTTTGGCTTTACACTCATCGGATTAAGGGGCGCCGGACTGGCCAATCAAGCGGGCTAAGAATTCTTGTGCTTGCGCATCACGAATTTAGGGGGGAACCCGAAGCTTTAGCTCTTGGCGGTGCACAAGTATTCTATATTAATCCATCGATCCAGAATGCCTATACAGACTACTACGTAAAAAATATTAAACATAATATTGATTATTATGGGGTAAAACCTCATTCACACACGTATCAATGCCGCCAGCGTCTTATTCAGGTTTTAAATCAAATACTACCTATTTACTACAAATGGCTAAGAATCGACTGTGTCCTTAGTCATGACTTGCGAGCATGGCGTAATGCAGACTGGGGAAGTATATCGGACAAACTCGGGGTTGCTTATATAATTTTATACAGGGAAACATTCCTCATTGATAAAAAGACTTATGATATTTCACTCACTAGACATAAGAAACTAAAACAATACTTGGGATTTGATGGGAGAGCATTCTTGGTATCAAATAGCGAAACAAAACGAATGCTGGTTGAATCGCAAATTACCAATCCAGAAAAGATCTATGTCACTGGAAATAGTCGGATGGACCAGTTTGTTGTGGAAACTCAGGATACTAATTATAAAGCTAGGTATGATACTAGCGCTGGGCCAGTTGTATTATTCTCAACAGTGTACAGGAATTGGATTTCGGGCGATAGCTATGAGTATACTGATCGTCTGCACATCACATTCGCCGAAATTGCGAAAAATAATTCTTTTAATCAGTTCATTATAAAGTTTAAGCCGGCTCATCAAACTTCTGCTTACTGGCTGCATCTAAAAGACAAGCTAACTCAGCTAGATCTTATCGATCTCAGTAATATGACTATTGATTTCTCCACTGATGCCCATGAACTTATTCATATTGCGAAAGGCGTAGTAGGAGTGATATCAACATCTACGCTAGAAGCCGCGCTCGCTGGTAAGTGGGTAATATTGCCAGCTTATAAGGATCTGCAATGCTCACCAGATTGGGTAAATTTCGGCCTTAAAAATCATCTTCACCTGTTTAATACTGTTATTGATGATAATGAATACCGAACTACCCTTGAACACCTTTTACAGTCGCCGATAATTCACTCTGAAGAAGTAATGCATGAAAGAAAAGTGCTTTTTGAAAGATGGGTTAGCACTTTAGATGGGCAAGCAACAAAACGAACCTTAGACATTTTGCAAACATTATGCAGTCAGTCGCCATATTAATAGTAACTCTTTTATGTTTTTCTTTGCGGTATTGTATATAGTCATCGAATAAGGTCATATGGATAACTTAAGTGACTAAATTTGTAGAACTTTTTTTCCGCTTTTTAATAGCACCAATAGCAGTTGGTGCTGGCTTGTTTGGTCGATACGGCACAGGAATAGAGATCATTGAAATTGCATGGCCAATGGTAATTATTTTCCTTGTCTGTTATCTAATCCACTCAATAATTTTGACATATCGACATTACAATCTCTTTGGCGATTTCATCACAACAGCCCTAGTGTCACTATTTTTAACCAACTTAGTGGCTATTGGATTATTATTGATTAATCGCTTTTACTACAGCCTTGGTTATCTTTTTTTGTTTATTTTAATATCAGGAATATGGACTGTAGCAGCGGAGGTGTTCAAAGTAAGACACTTGGGAAAACGCAGATTTATCCTTGTAAAAACCGGTAACTGGCAACTGCTTGATAGTAGCAATCTCGTATTAACT
>MDTE01064962.1_pt1 | contig 29423 bp, 16 predicted proteins | sample 811231 | NCBI WGS metagenome assembly MDTE01 (sample SAMN05326651, study PRJNA326480) | marine metagenome | isolation source: seawater | place: Indian Ocean: Red Sea | collected 2010 | reverse complement strand
TGTCTAATGAGGTCATTGCTGACTTTCTCAAGTGGATCACGTTGGGGGCTCCAGATCCACGAACCGGAAAAGCAAACGCACTCGCTGGCATCAGTCTGCAGGACGCCCGCCAAAGTTGGGCGTTCCAAGCTCCAGCGATGCCCAAGCTGCCGAAAGTGGCCAATACGAAATGGGCTGCCTCTGATATTGACCGACTGTTGCTGGCGAAGCTGGAAGCCAATGGGCTAACTCCTGCTTCCGCATCCGATAGAACGACACTCATTCGTCGGGCGACTTATGATTTACTTGGTCTTCCGCCGACGGCCGAGCAAGTCACTGCGTACCTGAAAGACAAACGCAAAGGTGCCTTCGCTCGAGTTATTGATCGCCTTCTTGACTCCCCCGATTTTGGTATTCGCTGGGCACGTTTCTGGTTGGATAACGTCCGGTATGCACAAGACGATCCGACCTGTGCGGCCAATAGTAATGGGGCATTCTCTGTCGGTCCCTACCGTGATTGGGTGGTGAAGTCTTTGAACCGCGACTTGCCCTACGATCAATTCGTCCGTTTGCAGGTCGCAGGTGATTTGATGCAGCCGAAAGACGGCGAGTCTTTCAACGTCGATGCGTCAACCGCAACGGGTATGTGGGGCCTGGCCCATGTCGTGGAAGGTAACGATCGAGAGAAGGTCATTGCTGACTTCGTCGACGAACAGCTGGATGTCCTGGGTCGAACCTTTCTGGGGTTAACCATTTCGTGTGCGCGGTGCCACGACCACAAGTTCGATCCAATACGGCAGACCGATTACTACGCGCTGGCCGGGATGTTTTACAGCAGCCACAGCTTCAAGTTCGATGGCGAGAGTGCTCGTAAACGAGTTCGCATTCAGGAACGAGCATACCCAACCAAAGCAAAGCAGTGTGAGTTTGCTCCCTTGGAAAAGGAGTTGGCCGAAGTGGAGAAGGAGCTCGTGAGTCTGGAGGATAAATACGAGAATCCACTGGAGTTGAAGAAGATACGTGATGAACTAGTGGCGAAACTCAAAGAACAGCCGCAGACACCGAACCAGAAGGCGCGAGTGGATCGGCGAATCAAATTTCTGCGCGACAGGGAGAAAAATCTGTTGGCGGACCAAAAGAAGCAGGGTTGGAAGATTAATCCGCCGCAGCTGGAGACGCATGCCAAATTGGTTGTCCAACGCGATGGTATGAAGACCAAGCTGGGCGCGTTCCCTTTGCGGATGGTGATTCGCGAAGGCCCTGTACCGGAGACACGTCACAAAGCCGCTGGTGATATTCGGTTGTTCATTCGCGGCAACCATCTTGCGCTCGGCCCGAAAGTACCCCGACAGGTGCCTGGTGTGTTTGTCATGCAAGGTGCCATCAAGATCAGTGGCAGCGGACGAAGGGCACTCGCCGACTGGTTGACGAAACCGGAACACCCGTTGACCGCGAGAGTGATGGTGAATCGCGTTTGGCAACGCTTGTTTGGCAGGGGGATCGTTGCCACACCAAGCAACTTCGGAAAACTGGGGCGACCACCAACGCACCCAGAACTGCTCGACTACCTGGCCACGCGTTTTGTCCAGAATGGATGGTCAATCAAGAAGATGATTCGAGAGATGATGCTGTCACGCGCTTATCAGCAATCGAGTCGGGTGAAAGCCGCCAACCGGGCTCGTGATCCTGGCAATCGCTGGTTTGGCCGTATGAATCGTAAACGGCTCGATGCCGAAACGCTTATGGACACACTGGGTTGGCACGCCGGTCGTGTCAAGCGAAGCACCAGGCCGATGCCCGAATGGAAATTCGTCGTAAATGGGCGAGCTCTGTACGGCGCGTTCAGTCGCGACAAGCCGCAAACGACCCTCGACCTGTTCGACGGCGCTAACCCAGACCTTCTAGTGCCGGCTCGGGCTGATTCCACATCAGCACCGCAAGCCCTGTACATGCTGAATAATGACGCAGTGACTGGCACGGCGGCAAAACTGGCTCAGCGGGCGATGGGGATGCCGTGCGAGAGCGAACGCGTGGATTCGCTGTATCTTGTGCTATTTGGTCGCACACCTTCGCAGCAAGAGAGGGACGTGGCATTGGGTTTAGTCAGCCAGGCACGGGAGACGCGCCGCAAGTTTGCAACCAACCCAATGCAGATCGAGAATGGCGTCTGGAACGACGTGTGTATGGCAATGATTTGCAGCAATGAGTTTTTGTACATCGATTGATGGAGCCGACGGCGTGAGACGTCGGCCGCAGCGCAAGGAACTGTCGAACGCAGGCAAGTTCTCACGAACTTGCTACATCGCTGCGAGCTGTTACATACGTTATGAACACATTCTTGAGCAGATTGTCGACCGAAAGTACCAGGCATCCCCTTGTGAAGGCGTTGGGCTACCGGCAACTAGGTCGTCGGGACATGCTGCGTCAGGTGTCCTCCGGTTTCCCATTGGTTTCTCTCGCTGCGATGTTGGCTCAGGAGTCGACTGCCTCAGCGAACCCGCTTGCATTCAAACAGACGCATCACCCGCCTCGTGCGAAGAGCGTGATCTTTTTGTTTATGGGTGGGGGACCATCACAGGTCGATCTGTTTGACCCCAAGCCGACGCTGAACAAATACGCAAAACAGAAAATTCCCGTCAAGTTGCCGCGGATCACGCGCGATTCAACCCCCAATTGTCGTCCGTCGCCGTATCAGTTCCGACGACATGGGGAATCTGGCATCGTCATCAGTGAGTTGCTGCCACATCTCAGCCGCTGTGCAGACGATTTGTGCGTGATTCGATCGATGCATTGCGATCAGATTGAGCACAGTGGGGCGATTCGCCAACTGACGACTGGCGATGGCGTGCTGCCTCGCCCAAGTCTGGGCTCGTGGTTATTGTATGGACTTGGTTCGGAGGCGGACAATTTGCCCGGCTTTGTTTCCATTGGAAGCCAGAACGACTTGCCTGGGAAAGTGCCCTACAGTTCGTCGTTTCTGCCTGCGGCATTTGAAGGAGTGGCGATTACCGACGTCGACAACCCGATCGACAATCTGGAAATGCCCGTAGCGAAACCGTTTCAGGCTCAACGATTGGCAGCAATACGTCGCTTCAGTGAGCTTCATCGCCGAGGTCGTGAAGACGACAGCAGACTGGACGCACGCATTGCCGCCTTTGAACTCGCTTTCCGCATGCAGACGCAAGCACCGGAAGCGTTCGACTTGTCACGCGAGTCAGCGGCCATTCACAAAATGTACGGCACGGATCAGAAGACGACCAGAGACTACGCCCAGCAATGCTTGTTGGCACGGCGGCTAGTGGAACGGGGCGTGCGCTATGTCGTTGCGAACGTGAGTGGCAAGTGGGATAGCCACGCCAACGTGCGAGATCATGAAAAGGTAGCTGCAAGTTGCGACCAGCCGGTGGCGGCGTTGCTTGGCGATCTCAAGCAACGCGGATTGCTCGAGGAAACACTTGTCGTGTGGGGGGGCGAGTTTGGCCGCACACCAACGGCTCAGGGAGCTGGCCGAGATCATCATCCGCACGCCTTTACGATGTGGTTGGCCGGGGGGGGGGGGAAGCCGGGAACCACCTACGGTGCCACCGACGAGTTCGGCTTTTACATCACCAGGAACAAGGTACACATTCACGACCTGCACGCGACGATTTTGCATCTGGTCGGACTCGATCACGAGCGTTTGACTTATCGCTACAGCGGGCGTGACTTCCGGTTGACCGATGTCCATGGCAACGTGGTCCATGACATTCTAGTGTAACATTCAGGGAGCCGCCCGCTCTGACCTGGAAAGGGGCACTGGCGGTCGCCTGGTTGTTGGCGAAACTAACGCGAGTCATAACGTCGGGGGCGTGACCAGAGGTCGGCAGCACAGTGCCGGGAAGCATTGGGCTGTGTAAGGTGACTTCACGGATGACCTGGCCGGCTTCACGGTCGCTGGTTGTCGGTTGCCGGACGCGGGTGTTCTGCGTTAGGGGACGAGCTTGTCGAGGCCTGATATGCGGCGATCGCCTCGGTGAGCAGCTCAGTGTTTTCGGTCAATGCCCTGCGTTGTTCCGAGGTCAAAAACACGAATTGAACGAGGTTCTGACGCGGTTTAGTCTTACTGCCGTTCTTGTTCGCTTTCAACGTCACCAGATCGATCGAGAGGTATGCCGCTTCGCCTGCTTTTCCCTTGACACCGTTGACTCGGTACTCGGCATGTCGATTCGATGTGCCAGTTTGGGGGATAGGAAGGTCCAAAAGCGCGTCGACGGTCGTCGCGGCACGGATCTTGTCGACCATCGCGTCACTGTCGACGGGTAATCGAATTATGATGTTGACGTCCGTGGCCCATTGCTTGAGATGTTCACAATACGGTTGTCTGGCGAGGTGACGGGTTGCGATCGGACACATTGATAGAAGGAAGAGGACTTCGAGTGCCCACACCGTGTAGACAGTGGGCCCATTCCACGGGACGCCGGCGTTGTTGAAACGCCAGCCCTTGCCAATACGCAAGCGGAGGTGGGCTGGAAAGGTCAGCGTTTGTTGCACGATTTCGCGAATTTCCGCGGGGGATTCATCTGGGAAGTCGTTGTTCAGGATTCGCTGCTGGACAGCTGCCCGTACGTGGTACTCATACTGCCAGGCAAATTTCGCTCCGATGGCAACCAAAACGAACGAGATTCCAATCCAAGTCCCAGTACGTGGATTTCGTACATGGCCGATCGTAGCAGTCAGGACGGCCAGGATGGCGACGAGGACCGCGAAGGCAATTGCGAGCAAACCGTTGACACCCTCGGGACGACTTGCCAGCGCAAGAAGTCGCGCGTAGACGGATGAAAGACCGACTGTTGCTCCCAGACCGATGAACAGCAACGGCAGATAATTCCCCGATTGATTCGAGGGTTTGTAGACGTTGAGCATGCTTGTGGTAACGCGCAGGCGCCACTGGGAAGCGTCTGGCTTCTCTCGTTTTAGTCAGATTGAGTAGTCCGGCCGTGACCACACAAAGAGGTTTCGCACATCGGAATCACCACGAACACGACGGGCGCCGCGGTCCCGTGTGGTCGTCTTTGTCTCATCCTTCTTGTGACCACTGCTTGAACATGTTCCGCTATTTAATCTCCATGAACCGGACGCATACCGGGTTGGGTACCTGAACACTTGCGTTTGTCGGCGACAATTCACCCGTGGATTGGTTGATGCGAAACACAATCACATTGCCGCCCGATTGATTCGCCACCAGCATGTATTGCCCCGTCGGTTCGATGGCAAAATTGCGAGGTGTTTTGACACCCATTCCTTGGTGTCCGACCGCCGTCAGCTTGTGCGTCCGCGGGTCGATCGAGAAGATCGCGATCGAGTTGTACGGGTCGCGGTTCGAGACATAGACGAATTTCCCCGAGGGATGAACGACGGTCTCCGCAGTGCTGCCACCTCGGCGTGTGACATCCTTGGGCAACGTGGACAGCACCTGCTTTTGTGTCAGGACGCCTTTGGTGGCGTTGTAATCGCAGGCCACAATCGTCAAGTTTGACTCGCCGTTAATGTACGCAGTTTTGCCATCCGGGTGCCAGGCGAAATGGCGAGGACCAGTCCCTTTTGGCGTATCGAAAACGCCGTGCGAAGTCAGTGTTCCCCGGCCGGCGTCGAAGGCGTAAATGATGACCTGGTCGAGACCGAGGTCGCAGCAGAGAGCAAATTTATTGGACTTGTCAACGTGGATCGAATGCCCGTTCGTCCGTTTTCCCACGTGCTGCTTGAACGAAAATGTCTTGCCGAGCTTGCCATCGGATTCGATTGCAATGGAAATGCAACTGCCGCCGGAGTAGTTGGCCGCCAGAACATTCTTCCCCGTTGCGTCAACAACGAGATGGCACGGCGCGCCCCCTCGGGAGGGCTGTGAGTTGAGGAGGGTCAGGTTGCCAGTCTTTTCGTCGATGGCCAGCGCGCTGATGGTCGCCTGCCCCTCATTAACCGCATAGATAAAATTCCTGGTCGGATGGAACGCGAGGAAAGATGGACTGTTCGTCTCTCCGGCTAGTGTTGCCGATGATAGCGAACCATCCTTCAGATTCAGTTCGCACTGGTAGATGCCCTTGCTCACTTCGCCCGTGTACGTACCGAGATAAACGCGATACCTGTCCTGTGCCTGCAGGAAAGCCGGCGTAACAACAAGCAGGAATGCGGCCAGAAGGATACGGTGACTCATGGTTGTAAAGTCCTTGAAGAAGTGGGTGCGATGGTGCTTTCGTAAACGGCATGCGGCATTGTCTTGCCAGGGCGTTCTCTTTGCTGACGGCGTTCCCTGGCACGGAGATGCTTCATTATTGCAGCGGGGTCCATTGCGAAACATCATAACGCGCCTGGGTGTCAGGCGTCGGGGCGCCAGCGTCGATATTCGAGGAATTTGGGTGCGCTCATCGGGAGGAACTATGCGTCCTACGGGACGCAGGGTCAGTTCATTGCTGTACAGCCGATTGAGCATGATGTGCCGATCCCCACCATTAAAGTCATTCAAAACGCCTTAACGTCCTCAAGGTAGACGCGGTTTGCTCTCTTCAGGGTGAGAGGAATCAACTTGAGTGCGCGGGCGCCAGTTGTGCTGCTGCCCGGACAAGCTCGCGGCGGAGGTGCGCATGAGAGCCGCATGCATAACGTCTGCCAATGCATGGGCGCGTCGAGCAGTGACGCCAAGAGGTAACACGCCATGCAGGTAAATGATGTAGACGTTTTCAGTGTCGTGATCAACACTTGTCAGTTGTGCTATGGCTCAAAGTGTCATTTGTAATCTCTCAGAGAAGCATCCTGGCTTCACGTAACAGAACAGATCATCGAAATAATGAGTTTGGGTACCGCAGGCTACGCGCTAGGTTGTTTCCCTGTCCGTTCTCGGTGAAACCAAGGAGGGGTTGTTGATTCTGGATGTGGTCACCACGGTCGGAATTGGAGTCTTCCTGCAAAGCGAAAGAAGTGTGCCGCGTCCCAGCCAACGGGCCTCCCGGTACCATGTTACCGGGTGCGCCAATTGTCAGGAACACGTACGCGGGGAAGCAAACCGTCAAACGCGGAGCTCAGGGAGCAACGCAACAGAGAGCGGTTGGTGGTTACTGCCAGGTCCGAGGTTCGTAAGCTGTTCCGAACTCGCGCAGTCCTGGTTATTCACGCCGATCTCCGGCCTTGTGCTTCGCATTGATGCTGCAAAGACGGCGCCAGTTACACCTCAGATAAACGCTCATTCGAATCGCCGAAGTTGTCCAATCCTACGCCCATCATGTCCATCATGCGAAGATAGAGGCTCGCCATCTTGCGATTCGGCTTCTCCAAGTAATTGAGCGTCCTTCCTGTCTTGAGCTGGCCCCCAGCGCGGCCAACAATGGCCACGGGCAGCTGGCTGTTGTCGTGGCTACCGACGATCATACTAGAGCAGATCATGATCATGGAATTGTCCAACGCGGTACGTTCGCCTTCCTGAATTGCGTCAAGTTTGTCCGCGATGTAAGCCATCTGCTCGAGGAAGAACTGGTTGACCTTGAGCCAGTCGTCTGTGTCGGAGTGCGAAAGCAGGTGATGGATCATGTAGTCAACACCCAGGTGTGGAAAACGCAACGAGGAGTGATCGTTGTTGAGTTTCAACGTGCAGACCCGCGTTGTATCCGTCTGGAAAGCGAGGACGAGGATGTCGCACATGAGACGTATGTGCTGGTCGATATCTTGCGGCATGCCGTCGGGGGGACGTGGGATGTTGGGTTGATCAGTGGTCGGCTTCCAGCCCTGCAGACGCCGCTCCTTGCCGGCACGGTTGATGCGGCCCTCGACCTCCCGTACGGAGTTAAGGTACTCGTCCAGTTTGGCGCGATCAAAGTAGCTGATCTTCCCTCGCAAGCGTTTCGCATCCTCAAGTACGCCGTCTACGATCAGCTTGCCGCTCTTTGTCGAGGCGTTGTCCTTGAAAAGACGATCGAACGCAAGCGCCGGGTAGAGCTCAAGGGGGGTCGGTGTTGTTGGGCTGCTCCAGGAAATGTGAGAGCTGTAAAGCATCGAATATTCCCGGTGAACGGACGCGATCGACTTCTCGCAACCCAGCACCAGGCTCGGCACTTTGGTCTGATGACCGATCTTTTGCGCGATGACCTGGTCGAGGCTTGTACCCGACCGAATCTTTCCACCGGACGCCAACGGCGCACCGGAGAGCATGTTGCCCGTCTGCGAGCTGTGAATGTTGCCTTTGCGAGCTTCTTCGTTGTAGAGGCCGCGAATGAAGAGCAGCTTCTCTCGGTGCGGCTCGAGTGGCTTGAGAACCTTGCCGAGTTTGAGGTTTCCGCCTGCACCTTCGGCCCACCACTCTTTGCCGTGGAACCCATTGCCAGCAAAAAGGACCGCCAGCCGCACGGGAGCTTCGCTGCTATCCTGGGCGGTCGATTTCGGTTCGTCTCCCCAGACCGGAATCGACTCGAGCCATGGAAGTGCCATGCTGACCCCGACTCCGCGGAGTATCGTGCGGCGGGATACCTGATAGCGGTTGCGGTTCGAATCGGCCGATTGGTTGGTTGCTGTTGCCATGTCACCTGGCTTCTTCATGCGTGGACTCAAGACCACGGTGAAAGCGAAACTGCTGGCTGCCGACGATGGTCTCAACTGCCGTCGAAATGCGGTGGTCGTTTTTCCTCAGCTGCGTGACCATCTCATCAACGAGTGGCTGGTCGGAAAGCTGCACCGTTCGCCCCACCGCGAATCCCAACAGCTTCCGGCAGAACTGCTCGAGGAAATCGTCGCGACGGTGCGTCAGCAAATAGTTGCGTAGACCTTCAATGCCTTCGAACTGCACCCCGTCCCGGAGTCGCACTTTGGTGTCGACGGGCTTTCCAATCAGGTCGGTGTCACGGTAGCGGCCAATCGCGTCGAATGACTCGAGCGCAAAGCCAAATGGATCAATTCGCGCATGGCATTTAGCGCAGCTTGGATCGGCGACATGCCTCTCTGTCATCTGACGCACCGTGAGGCCCGTGCGGCTAAGGGCATCGGGAAGTTCGGGTACCGTGGCAGGTGGGTCGGGAAGTTTCTCGCCGAGCAGCGTCTCGACCACCCAGTTTCCGCGGAGCACTGGACTGGTACGGGTGGCGCCGGACTGTTTCGCTAGGATCGCTCCCATGCCGAGCACTCCGCCGCGCGACCGCTGCTTCATGCCGTCGACACGCTGCCAGCTAGCTCCCGTTACGTCGTTGAATCCATAGTGCTCTGCGAGTGTCTTGTTCATGAACGTATGGTCGGCGTTGAGAATCTCCAGCACAGACCCGTCTCGTTGGAAAAGGTCCTCGAAGAAGTGCACGGACTCCTCGAACATGTCATGGCGCACGGCGGCGAAAGTTGGATATTGCTTTTCGTTTTTCTCGTCGTGCGAGCTGAACGTGCGGATGCCGAGCCATTGGCAGGCGAACTCGGTCGCCAGGGCGCGAACGCGGCCGTCCTTGAGCATGCGCCGCGTCTGGGTTACGAGTGCAGCCGGCTGGTGGAGGGTCCTGCTCGTGGCCGAGGAAAAGAGTTCACGGTCGGGTGTTGTCGACCACAAGAAGTAGCTGAGCCGGGTCGCCAGCTCGTAGTCCGTGACAGGGACGGATTCGGTTCCCGGGCCGGGTTGTTCGATACGGTAGAGAAAACCGGGAGAGACCAAAACACGCGTCAGCACACCACGCAGCGCCGCTTCGTGTCCCTCTTTTTGGGCACGAAGGTTCGTGTACATGGATCGGAGGGATTGAACTTCGTGTTGATCGAGCGGACGGCGGAAAGCCCTGGCCGCAAAGTTGACCAACGCGTGAATCTGTGCAGGGGCGGTCTCTTCCAGGTGTTTCTTGAAGGTCTCAGCCCGTTTCCGGATTGGCTCCTTGAGAGGCAGGAATACATGTGTGTCATTGCCCTGTGTCGAGAACTCGAGGAAAAGCGGATAAAACTCGTGAATCTTCAGGGCATCCTGGCTGATATAACGGACTTCCCGCCACAGCCGGTCGAGTCGCTCTCGTTCCTGCTCGGTGAGCAGCAGGCGGCGAAAGTGCTTGTCCTCACGGTGGTACATCACGAGGGTGATGACCTTGTCGATTGGCACGATGGTACGGCAACACATGGCGCGCGGAAACAGGGCACGGAAATCATCAAATGCCGCTTGCAATTGGTCATGACCAGGGTGGCCCGGCCGGACCAGGAATGGCAAGCCCGCTTTGAATCCCTTCACCGGGGTGCGACGACCATTGGCTGCCTCGAGCTGCACGAATCCAGTCGCGTTCCCGGAGAGCTCTCCCGAGACGGCAAATGTCCAACCGGTGGCGAATTCGGCGGGAATCGTGATGGCTAGCGAGTGCGGAATGTTCGTGACCAGGTCGTTGTACACAAACGCCGCCGGGTCGACTCCAAGGCCACGAAGCGAATCCGCGCCGCGCCGCCCTGCAGCGCCGAGCTTCTTGAAGGCTTCACGATCGAATTGTTTGAAGAGGGGCGAGTCGATGGCGCGGGTCTGGCGGTAGAGCCGACGATCGGCGTCGCTGACGTTTTCAACACGCTCACTGGCCAGGAGCGCAGCCACCGCTTTCGCGAGATTCGCTGCCTCGTCGATCTCTCCGGCGTCGATCGCAGTGCGCCAACGCGCGAGCAGGCAACCGGCGGGAAGTGTGACCTGGGACGGCGCGTCGGAGGTTGTCTCGCCAGTGTAGAAGTACCAGACCTGCGGGTTGCCCAGACTGTCCGCGTGTGGGTTGCCGGCATGAATGTCCGCTGATACGTCCTTGGCGAGATTCCAAGTGCGTGATTTACCTTTTTGCTCGGTAATCACCAGATCAATCTGCGTTTGATCGCTTGCGTGATTTGCGTCTCGAGGACCGACCCGGAGTGATAAGACATCGCCTGTTCGCACGACGTGCGCTTTCACTGCCGGAATTGTCACAGCCTGTCCGTCAGCCGCCACACCGCTTGCGAGGCGGGTTTCTCGCTCCCCTCGTTGCGCAACGAGCCACCATTCGACGCCGTTGCCACCAGCGTGCCGATCGATCACCAACGCCTCGATGTCAACCGATCCTGTAATCGGGCTCTTCCAGCCGACGCCAACGTACTGAGTTGGCGTCGGGTGAATGCCGACGGTTCGCGGCGGCACGTCGCCAGGGACTTTGGCGGTTTCGGTCTCGGACGAGTTAGCAATGATGTTCGGTGGGGTCGCTCCCCATCCCTTGATCCAGTCGAGACCCGCGACAGCGGTCTTCTTGTCCCTGATCAAACCTAGCACTTGGGTGGGATGGTCCGAGCCCACAGGGATGTCGAGGTAGTCGGTCCAGGCGGTGAGCAAGTCCGGCTCGAGGTCACGCGCTTTCGCCAGCGCTGCGACCGACTGTTGCTGCGCTGTTGCAGCGACGGCAACTGCGGCGAGGTACTCTTCCGTTCTGGCGAGGGTCACCCGCCGAAACTCGCTCACTCGGTTGAACCAGGGAAGCAGGTCTCTAAGAGGAACCGTGCCATAGTCCGCATGTTCGAGCCGCGCATCCTTCCAGATCGCCCGCCCTTCGGCGTTTCCGTCGCCGGCGTGCGCAATGAGCGAAAGCTCGGAACGACGAGCAGTAACTGGCGGAGTCAGGGCCAGTCGAAACTCCTGGCTGGCCGTGATGGGGGTGAGTGGTTGTTGACCAGGTGTGAAGAGCTGGCCAATGTCTTCAAGCGCGATCAGTTGATTCTGCCAATGTTTGATCCAGTCCACGATCGCGGCTGTCTCGCGATCGACGGTGTCCGTGTCGTCTGCCGACGCGGTTCGGAGCATCTCTTGGAGCTGTGCCAGGAGGGGCGAGGGGTGCTGGGCGGCGAGTAAGCGAGAGAGGTGGCCCAGGTAAATTGGATTCAGCCCGTTCGCTTTTGCGAGCACCCGGAAATAGTCCTGGTTCGTGAGCTTCTCGCGGTGCGCGATCAGTACCTTGATGTAAGGAGTCAGCGGGAGGTGGCCCCACCGGATGCGGCCGTCACGGTTGCCGCCCGTCATGCGAAGCTCGACCAGCTCGGTCTTATTCGCGTAGATGGCGAGGATCTGGTCGATGACTTCGTCCGTCTGGTCACGGCGCGCGGACGCCTTCGAGAACCGAAAGCCGTCTGGGAGGAACACGACATGCGCTGCAATCTCCTGGGCCGCAGCAACATACTTCTCGAAGAGGGCGGGCGACATCACCATCGATTCACCGGCATTCGTGAAGCCTTCGCCAGCTGCGCTGTCAGCCGGGAATTCCCGCGTTGCCCGGAAGTCGACGCCGGTCAGGTCGCGGATCGTGTTGTCGTATTCAGCGTTGCTTAGCCGCCGCATGATGACGCGGCCCGGGTCGCCTGCATTGGCGAGTGCCTCAGCATTCAGGTACGTCCGCACCCAGTTCGTTAACGTTGTCAGTTCCGCCGCAGCAAGTTGCTTGCTCGCTTTCGGTGGCATTTCGGCGTTATCGATCATGAAGAGCACTTTTTGCCAGACGCGGGGATTGCGTCGCGCGTCGTTCAGTGTCTTTAGGGCGTCGAGATCGAGATCACCCTCGGGCGTCTGGCTGTGGTGGCAGGGGACACAATACGCCTTGAGAAGAGGCCGGATTTGGGCAGCGTAGCGGGCTGCGATTCTCTGGAACGATTCTTTCTCCGCTGCGCCGAGGCCGCAGTTCACAGCCATGAGCAAACACAGCAGAAACACCAGCACCGTGGCGGCGGCTCTAGACATTGTGGCGAATCTCAGAAGGGAGAAAGACGCATTATCCCTTAAACAGCGGTTGCTGCCAATTGTGTGGTACCGAGATGCAAAAGCGAACCTTGGTGGTGCGAAATCGCTGCGGAAGTGCAGCATTTACCGGGGTGAACCCGCTAATCCAGCGGCGGGTGCGAGTTGGGTTGCCAGGCACACACCTTCGCGTCTGCCTCTCTATAAGTGCTTTGTGGATGCGACCACCGAGTGCTGCGGGAATGTGTTTGTTTCACCGTCGTACGGAGTGTGATACGCTCCACTACCAGGGCCAACTCCGTTTCCCATTGCAGTTTCCTTCGGATATGCGGGCATTTCACATGACAGGAATGAGACGACATATCTGGACACGGAGTATCCGGTTTCTATCTGTTGCTGGTTGCCTCTTTGTTGGCAGCGCAGTCGCTGCGGCAGCGGATGACAGGCAAGACTCGCCAAAGATGGCGCTGTTTGATGGCAAAGCCCTGCAGAATTTGGATGGGACTCCCCTTTATTGAAGGGTCGAAGACGGTGCAATCACGGGCGAAAAAGACTCTCCAGAAGACTCTCAAGCGAAGTGCCTACCTGCTCTGGCGTGGTCCGACTTTGGACGATTTCAAAATGACGTTCGATTTCCGCATCGTCGGCGGTAACAGCCGGGGCCACTTTCGGAGTCGTGAAACGGCAAAATGGCAAGCCGACGGCTACCAGGCGGTTGCCCAACCTGCCGCCTGTGCGGGGCCCGCAGCCGCTGTGCCATTGGTGATGCGCAGGTTGCACTCGGGCTGGGACTTGGCCGTTAACGATGCGAGTTATAACCTGTCGTGGGTAATTTACCCTCATTTGAAGCAAAGGAACGCAACGTAAGATGACCGAATACCCAGAAAAAACGTGTGAAATTGACCGCCTCGTGACACGCGAGAAACTGGTCGCGGCGGCATTGCAGGGGCGCAAGACACAGCAACGACGTGACGGCATCTACGGATATCCGGGAGAAACATTCCAACTCGATGGCGTCTCATTCATGATTCAAGACCTCCGGCGCCAACACCTTGGTGAGATGACTGAGGAAGATGCCCAGTGTGAAGGTTATCCCAGTATCGAAGTCTACCGGAACCTGATTCTCAGTATGCATCCAGGCATGAGTTGGGAAGCCGAGCACTCTGTCTGGGTACATGAGTTTGCCAGAGTGGACTGACGGACAACGCATCGAAACTTTCCCGGGTAATCGACCCTGGTGCCTTCCTTGAGCACTGCTGCGCATGGTAAGGGGGCCGACAAAACATCACAGTCAATACCTTTCTCTTCGCGTCTCCGCCGTCGTACCGCTTGCCTGGTGGCGCGCCGATTGGACGCCGTTGGCGATGTTTGACGTATTTGCGGTTACTTTCTCGTCAGCCGTTTCGCGCGCGTCCGCTTGTAACCCGACACAGGCAGGGGTGACGCGTTATTCCGGCGCGCAGGGCATCAGGGGGTCTGGGCGTTCAGGAACTCTGCCAGCTTCGGCGTGCTGAGCGAGCGCGTAATGCGAAAGACGCCGGCCGGGCCATTGGGATGCCCGACGTAAATAAAGACGTGTTGCAGGCCGCGTTTTGTATCGACGACTGCACCGGCAGGATGGAAGCCATCGGCATCCGCATAGAATTTGCCCTCGCGGTCCATTAAACGGCATTCACGGCGCCATTGCCCGGTAGCCCAGTTCTTCGGATCAATACTCCATAACCAAAGTTGCATGTGGTGTCGTTCCGATCGAACCATTTCCAGACGGCCCGTCTCGGGATTGAACGAGAGGTCCACGGTGTCCACGAGTCGTGGGTCTACCAGGTTGGTTTGAGTGACGCGTGGTTTTCGGCCGGGCAGCCAGGTCATCTGGCGATGGGATCGCACCTGGTTCTGGTCGCGCGTGACGAAGAGGTACTGGTGATTGTGGTGCAACACAGCCGGTTCGTATTGTTTGAAACCAACCGGGTGCTCTTCAGTCTGCCAGGTTTTTCCGCCATCACGGGAGCGGAGGGCCACAAGTTGCTTGCTGTACTTGTGGTATTCGTCGACCTCTCCGAACCAGTTGCCGAATACCAACAGGCCGTGTTGTGGATCGTCCACGATGCGCGGACCGATGTTGATGATTGGGTGCGCGAAGGTGTCCTCTCGCAGCGCCTTGGAGAAATGTTTCCAAGTGTGACCTGCATCGTCGCTGCGAAAAACACCGTGATTGTTTACCGCGATGACATTGCCATCGCGTGTCGTGCCGATGGCGTGAAGGTGCACCTTGTACCCAAGTGGCGATTTGTTGGTGGGGTCAAATTTCGCCCGATGCGACAGCGGGACGATGCCACCGCGAACGCGATCCTCGGGAGTCATGCAGTTGCGTAGATCATAAGGCCGCGACCACTGTTGGCCGCCATCCGTACTTCGCAATACCACGCCGTAGGACATCTTGTCGCTTGGTTCACCGGCGCCATCGCGTCGGTGACCTGGGATGCGACGATGCATGACGAGCAAGGTGTCCTTGGCCATTGTCGCCACTGGCCAGCCGTAGTGGTTGCAATCTCCTGGAGGATTTACGGGAAGGTGGACCGGCGCTACCTCAATCAAACCCAGTTCTTCCCCCTTGCGCCAAACCGAGAGCTGTGATTCGGTTACACCCAATAACTTGCGTGCGAAAGGATCCATCCCTGTGGTGCGCGCGGGCCTCGCTTCAGCTGGTTCCACGAGCAGGAGCTTGCCTGGTTCGAGTGAGCAATAGCCGGTTAACTCAGGTCCAAATTCAATATGGACGTCATCCAGCGCACCTTGGTCGGCTTTGTCCACCACCAGTTTCCAATAGCCGTTGGAATGGCCACGACAGTCGATAGTCTGTTGATCGATAGGCTGCTCGACTGTGCGCAGGGCGGCAACCGACCGGTTCTGTGGGTCAAACAGTGTCGCGACGGCCGTTTCGCCCGGGGCGCCAGACCGCATTGTCAGCGTGAAGGAATTAACTTCAGCCGAGACATGGAAATAGAGGGGCGTGGTGTACGCTCGAAGATGTAGGTTTTGGCGGCCGTCGATCGCGTAGGCTGCGTCGTGGATTTGCAGCATATAAAAGCCGGGGCCAGTCAGGAAAAGGTGGTACGTCTCACCGGCGGTTGCTGGGAAATGAACGTCGGTTTCGTCTACCAAAGATCCACGAACTACTTGCCTGCCCTCCGAGTCGTAAAGGGCGTATGTCAGGATCTTCGTAAGTTTACGGTTGCGGTTGAAGAGGCGGATGCGAAGCCGCTCACTAACCTTTGGCTGGATCACAATATGCTGATCGTCGCGGAGTTCGTAGCGACGCAGGGGTTCTGCGGTCTCGGGCATGTCAACAAGAGGGTGAACCGTGATCGGCTCGGAAAGGACTTGTTGTATGTTCTTGGGGTGCGTGATTTGCGTTGTCGAGAAAGGCTCAGGTGTTTCCCGTTTCGCTTTCCAGAATGCGTACCTGCCTTCGACGATCGCTCGATTGCTGCGGGCGAACCATCGGAAGTAGTTCGGGTGTGTGGTTTTGTATTGCGGACCTTCGTAAAAAACCCAATAGCCGTCCACCTTCTCGGAAATCATGGCCGCGCTGCGGCCGCAGAACTCAGGGTCCGTGTGCTTGAGGACCGGATCGATGCCGCTGATATACATTGTATGGGGAAGGTCAAACTCTCGGTTGGCATTGAGTTTGGTTTCCAGGTACAAGCGATTTGATAGCAGGCCTTCTTTGCTGGTCATGGCGCCGGGGGGTCTACCGTACGTTCTCCAATCCGCGATGACCATCGGCGCCTGTTTGGTGGCAAGTTCCTGGGCGACGGCTTTCTGGATGAACAGCGACTCTACCGGTGTGGGGTAAACGAAAAGCTGGAAACGCGGGTTCACGGCGTCGATTGCCTGCCGTAACGCACGGCACTTCGTCCGCCAGCGGTCGATCTGGAAATCTGCGAACTTCTGATGTAGACCTTGTTCGGCCAGCCATGCGTGCCGATCCTTTGGCGCGACGGCAATCGCTTTCATGTTCTGCGCGGCGATGAACGCCTGAAAGATGATGTCATCGTAGGAGAGGTCGTATGCCGCACTCTTGCCCTTGAAATAGTTTTCGAAGTCGAGGAAGACGCCGATCATGGACTTCTCCTCGGCGCTGATCTTTGCGTAGCCGACAATCAACCTTGTCCACCACTGCCAGAAGGCGTCAGCGTTCGGACTGTACATCCTGGACTCGACGCCGTTTTCCCAGATCATCCGCTTGTTATCGCTGTTCTTGTAATAGGCGTGCAGCGTCCCACGCAGCCAAGGCATGTAGCGGATGCCATGCTTTTGGGAACGCCTGGCAACGTCCCGAACGCGAGCCAGGTCTTCGCCGCCGTATCGGGGCACAACTACGTTAAATCCGGCATCGCGTATCTCCCGGATATATTCATCTTTCATTCTCCAGGTTTTGCTGTCTGGACCCTGCTGCATGAGGACTTTGTCTACCAGCACTCGGAACTTGTCGGTACGACCGAGTTGCCGAGAAGATGGCATGTCGCCCTCTTCGCACAGTCCCAAACTTCCCCACGCCAGCAGGAACAGGCAAACGCTGGTTGTGCGGTAGTGCTTCATGGTTGATTTCTCCAACACGTGTCCAGCCAATGGTAGCGATGTCGCGTCACACAACGTGTGGCAATGCGCAGCCTTGGGTTACTCACGTTACAACTGATGACTGGGTTCATTGCCGTTGAAGGTCCCTGTCGTCGTACCACAATCGTGACGGCGGCGGACGCAAGAGACAAGGTGCGTCACCTTTTCTGCGTCTGACCTGTCCAGCGAGGGGGCAATTTCCACCAAACCTGTTGGAATGTATCGGTCCAGCTAAAGCCATCTGGAAAAGCTTGTAGCACACGCGTTTGTCCAATATTCTACTGCAGTCCTGCCAGATCTCGTCAGGGTATCGGGTCGGTCATTCCCGATTGGATGATGCAGGTCTGCTGTAAATTTCGAGCCGCGACGGGACATAGAGCGGTACGTTCTGGCCGAGCGGTGTCATGCTGCGGAGTGTATCGCCCAGCCACTCCTGCCGGTACTCAACGTCGCCGATGATTTCAGTTGTCAGCGTTCTCTCCAGCGGAAAGGTGAGCGTAATCGGGGTGCCAGCAGCGAGCGGACGGATGACGGCATACGCTCCTTCAAACCGTGGTGCTATGTCCTTTCCAGACGCCGTGATCTTGAGACTCTTTCGCTTGACTGATCTGGGAATGCGCACGCGGAGGGGCACCGTGCGATGGATGATGAATTCGACAGTCCCCTTTGCTGGTAGATGGGAGCGAACCTCGATTTCTGGCCGCTTTTGTGAAAACAGCAGGTGGACCGTGATGCCTTTGAAGGCAACGTCAATCGTGTTGTCCCATGCATCCTTCAGCGCGTGCATGCCCCCTTCGGCAAGGTCCACAGCCAAATGCGGATACTTCGCGTCGATCAGATCGTTGGGGAACGTGAATGCAAATCCACCAACCGCGCGCTGGGCGGCGTTGGTGTACACACGCTGCTCACTGTCGGCGGGCAGATCGGCACGTGGTACGGATTGGGCTAAAGACGAATCCAGATGCTGGCTGGCCAGTAAATGGTTGCGAATGCCTATTTCCGCTTCGTCCAGATACCTCGGGTCGATTTGCCGCCCTAGCATCAGGAGCGCTCGGATCAGGTCACCCGTGCAATTGGCTTCGCCGCGGACGGTTGCTCCTTCGGCGACGTGCGCAAAAGTGGAGCGGACGGAGTAGACAGGCCCATCGATCATTCGTTGTCCCGCCCGAATGTAGCCAGGCTGATCGGTTTCGATTCCAAACTCAATTAGATTGGCGATTGTGCCCAGGATGGAATGATTGTGAGCCGGTGCCGGAAACGTTTCCTGCTGGTTGCACCACGTGGTAAACAAATCTGCGAGTTGCTGCGCTACCTGTCTTCCGGTCTCGTCGTCAAATGTTCGGTTGTAGTCAAGGACCGCGTCGAGCATGCGGCCGTGTAATTGCGGGTTGGGTGTGAAATCGTCCCTCGCAAGAAGCTTCAGACACGCTGCGATCAAATCGTTTGCCAGCTGACGCGACCGATCATCTGAGCGGTGTCGGACCAGGCCGACAAGGCCAAAGAGCACTTCACGCTGACTGTGCCAGTCAATTTCCTCGGACTTGCGACAGTACTTGGGGAAGTGTGCAAAGTGATCCTCTGGCGAGATGCTTTGATGCAGAAGTTTGCGAAGTGCAGCGACCTGTGAGTCGTCCTTGATTTGCTGCCCCGCCATTTCTTCCCATAAAAAGATGGTATGCAAGAGCCGGCCCACGCAGTGGGGGACGTCCCACTCGCTATGATCCATATGCGCCGGAGCGCCCCAGACAAAGTTTGCGTAGAGAGGCCGGCCCTCCGCGGTTTCATGCAAGACGCGGGTAGCATAGTTTACGGTCAGGTCAGCGTGCCAGCGCAGGTCGACTCCAACAAACTGGTGCGGTGGGAGTCGATTCATCATTTGCCGTACCTGGCTTAGCCGCTGCGCATCAAGTGGCGCGGCATCGTCTCGGGAGGGATCAGCTGGTGACGACGCGGCGATGCAAAACAGAATGCAGAGCGTTAGTGGGTATCTTGGCTTCACAGGCATCGCTTTGATATGAATTGTGCTGTTCCTCGTGAGGTCGCCTTGTCATTCCGCCAGACCTTGTTGCCGTAACATGTTGTTACGATAACACTCTGTGATACTGAGAACCAGCTCCTGGCGGCTACCGTCGAGGCGGAAGAAAAGCAAGAACGAGCGGGGAAATGTCAGCAGCCGCTTCGCAGGTCTGCCGGGTGGATTGACTGTCAGTGCCAGTAGTGCGCACGACGAACGCGGGGAATCTGTCAGTGTTTCTGTTTTCCAGGAATGCGGGGTTGGATTGACCTGTGTCAGGACTCCACGCTGCGGTACCATGCCAACGCTCCGTCAGTGTTGTCGCTCTGGAAATGAGTTTCTGTCCATGCATAAGCAGATTTGGCATCCGTGGTTGGTGTTGCTGTTTAGCGCGACGACCTTCTCCGCCGCTCAGGAAGCGACGTCTTTCACGGCAGCCCCGCGGATGGTGGCGAGCGCAACGCAGCCAGCACCTTCGCCAGCCTCCGCCGGTGTCCTGGAGGTGATTGAACGCCCAGTTCCGCGACCGCAAAATCTGGCCAGGTTGATGCGTCCGACATTTTCGATTGCGTCTGAGTGGCAGACTGAGGACAGCGGTGTGAGCCTTGCGTCGTATGCAGGCAAGATGCAAGTGCCGACTTATCCGGTCTTTGGCCCCCCGCCCCCGTTCGTCGATTTCAGTTTCAAGTACACGGATCTCAATGTCCCAGCGAGTTTGGACTTGCCAGACGATCTTTATGACTACGCGCTGGGTCTTTCCTGGATGCGTAAATACAACGATGAGTGGTTGTTTCGATTCATGTTCAGCACGGCCATCGCCACAGACGGAGAAAACACGGCGAGCGATGCGTGGCAATTTCGCGGTGGCGGGTTTGCCATGTACCGACGGCATGATCAGCTTACCTGGATCTTTGGTGCATTGGCGTTAGGGCGAAATGACATCCCCGTAGTTCCGGCGGCGGGAGCGGTGTGGCAGCCGCATCCTACTTTGCGATTTGATCTCACATTGCCCCGGCCGCGAATTGCAATACTCGTCAGGGAAAATGCACTGCGGCAGCAGTGGGGGTATGTTGGTGGTGGGTTTAGCGGTGGTACCTGGGCTTACCAGCGTGCCAGCGGCGTGAATGACCAGCTTACGTTTCGCGACTGGAGGCTCGTCTTGGGGTGGGAGTCAACACCACGCATCAAGCCGGGCATGCCGTTCGCGCGCGGGCAAAAAATGAATATTGAGATGGGCTATGTGTTTGCCCGCGAATTCGAGTTCACCAGCGGAGTAGCGGATGTCAAGTTGCGCGATGCAATCCTGCTGGGAGGCAGCTTGCACTTCTAGCAAACGGTTTTCTTTCCCGGAGCACACCGGACATTTGCCAGTAAATCCTGCGCAGGATGTGGCGCGGCAGCCACTGTAGTATCCAACTCACCGGGACCGTCACGGATCACGACTTGCGAACGAGATGTTGGGGACCGCAATGGAAAAAGATTCCCACATGGACCGCGTGCACGTTCCGACGGCGGTGAAGATCATGTGTCTGCGATTCCGGATCGCGCCGCCGCTGGAGTCTGGATCCATGAATTCGTTCAGACGCAGTCTGAGCATTGGCTGATCGTTGACAACGCTCTCGAGCGGGCGATTCCTTTCTGACGTGGACGATCTGGAGCTACTTTTCGTTTTCCTGTTCATTGCGGCAACGTTGATCCGCGTTGAACGGCACCTGTTCTGGTGTTTCGTCCGCTCGGTTATTTTGGCCTCGATGATCGGTTAGGGGGGGCTTACCCCGGTCAGTTTCGATCGCCCAGATCCGCCGCTTGCTGATGGCTGTCGCCTGCCCGCCCGGGCGAGGAGAACCCCGTTGCATTACCTCTCGGCGGTCCTGGGCAGGAGCCACAGATCATGCTGTGATCAGAGCCTTATGGGTCAGGGTGGTAAACAAGGAGGCTGGAAGGTGACTAGCGTGATGAACGCGCTGGGCGTGTCAACCATTCGAGGTCGAACCGCGCAAAGGTAATACGTTCGTAAACCCAATCGCCGCCCTCGTAGAGCAGGCCGACGGATCCGTCGGGCAGAGAAACGAGGCAGCAATAAGCGCTCGGCCCGGGGTGAATCGACTTTGCGACCGGCCAGGTGCTGCCATCGTCGTAGCTCATCCGAACCGTCATGTTCACACGGTTTTGAAAGGTCGCGGCGGCGTTGGCGAACAAAATGGGGTTTTTGTCATGCCCTGGCTGCCGAAATGGGTGTTGCAGGATGGATGCCTGGCAGGCTGTGTCGAGCAGGGCAACATCTCGTACTGGTTTGGTCCATGTCTGGCCTCCGTCTTGGCTGATGGAATAGTAGCGGCAATGGGGCTCCTCCTGGGGCCTCTGGTTGCGCGTGTCCAGCCGCAGACTGCCATCGGAGAGCTCCACGACCTGTGTTTCGGTGCTCTTGCTATCAACTCGGCCACCGGCGTGCCAGGTTTCCCCGTGGTCGTCACTGTAGACGATCATGGCCCTGCTCTCTAATTCCGGTCCGATCCCATAAGGAATCACCAATCGTCCATTGGTAGTCTGGATGCCGGCGCCGGGTCCAGTTTTCTTCCCGATGTCGGTTTTTACATCCGTAATCTGCTCGGTAATGTCAATCGGCGGAGACCACGTGAGCCCGTCATCGGTGCTCTTCGTGACAAGGGTGCGAATGACGCCGTATCGCTTGCGCGCTTCCCACTGTCGGATCTCGACGGGGCCATCGGGGAAGAGGGTTACAAAAAAGAAAATGTCACCGGTGATGGCGTCGGCGACGGGGCAGACATTGGCATACGCGTCCGTATCCTGCTGGGCTTCCAGAACGAGCTGCATGGGGCCCCAAGTCTGGCCTCCATCGTGACTGCGTTTCAGGACGACGTTGGTACGTGAGCGATCCGCTCCCACCCGTCCCTCGCAAAACGCCAGCAGCGTCCCCTGTTTCGATACTACGATTCCCGGGATACGCATGTTCTTATAGCCCTCCTGGCCGGCGCGAAAGACGACGGTTTGCCTCAGCGTGCCAGGTGCAAAGTCGTTGTCGAGGACAAGTACACCGACAGCAGACGCCCCAGCGGTCTGGAAGTACGGGTCGTTGCTGGTAACCGCATGAACAATGGCAATTGCTCGGTCGTCATCAGGTCGCGCGTCGTCTACCGCGGTGACAGTTATGGTGCGGGCGGCCCAATCATCTGGGCCAAATGTTCTGTTGACGGCAACGCCTGGCCCGGCGCCGAGGTCAATGTCGCTGGTCCTGGGAGTGGCGGTAACGGTCACAGGATGAGAGGGCGCGCGGCTGAGCGCGATCCGATATGAGTCGGAGGTTGTGCCTTGTTCGGCCACTTGGGTATCGCCGTCCGACTCGACGATGGCAACCCGCGGGGGGATCATCGTACCTGACATGCGGAAGTCGCTCTCTGGCCAGAGTCCTGAATCCTCTCGGTTCATCATGATGGCTGCACCGTGGTAAACCGCTGGCCCATTACATCTGCGCAGCGAAAAACTCAGCGTAAACTCGGTTTTGCCAGCCACCAGGGCGTCGATCTGTGAATGGGCATACAGTCGTTCCACATCAGGGGCCGGTACATCGCCTTTATAGTTGTCGCTTTGAGGCTGGTTCGGGTCCTCATCTACCGACTGGTGATAGTAAATCATCGTAGTGCCTTCATCCGTCGTAACATCAACCTGCACGTAACCGTCGTTCCCACCGGTAGAGTTGATTAGCGTTCCGAAATAAAGACTGCACGTGACCAAAGGCTGCGCAAAAGTGAAGGGGATATCGAACGTGGCCTCACCGGCGGTCTCGGCGGTGGTCATTCTGTAGCCCTTGGCAGGCGCCATGATGGTCGCCATCGGTATCGCGCTACTTGACGACGCGCCATATTTCGCAGTCGCGTAAGGAACGAACTGGGTCTCGGGAATTTCAATCGCCCAGTTTCCAGTCGCATCACCGCTGATCTCAGCGAGCCTCACGTCTCCGGCCGCCGAAGTGGCTTGTGCGTTCTCGGGGGACGAGTTTGTGCCGGTGTTTCCGGGTGCCGAAGGCCTCGGCTCTTTCCTGCCGGGAGAGGTGGTTTCCACGGGTTCGCATCCGGCATAGCAGGTCATTGCAGCACAGCAACAAATGGCCAATAAAACCTTGCCTGGACTCATCGGAAACCGTCCTTCCCTGTTGCCCTGTCGTTGCGAGGGTTCTCTAATTTTGGCCGAACTCATGGTCTTCCGCCGTTGTCAGAGAAGCGATACCATTCCCACCATTGGTGGCAGAGCAGCAGCCGTGGCGCGTGCGGTCGCTGCGGTTGGCGTATTCAGTCGCTATCAATATAGATGTTTGCGCAGCGGTGTGTGCCCTCGGAGATCTCTGGAGTCGCGGTTGCGAGCAGCGGGTCGGTGCTGAAGCTACGACCTGACGGCTTCGGTGGTACATTACGGCAGGCCTGCTTCAGTTCGCTGCCGTCCGTGTCGGGGCCGGCGGTCTCTCGACGCAGCCTGAGCGGTAGGGGACGCTAGAGTTGATTTTGTCAGCTCGGTCATGGGATCAAACTGGATTGGCAGTGGGAACTCGAAATCAAGGTGGGAAATGCGTCGGAAACTGGTGCATCTTTTGACCGTCGGAACGTTCGTCCTGTTGGCGAGTTCGAGCGGCACCGTTGCAGGTGAGGTACTCCTTTCAAATGGCAAGCCCGACCCCGCTTATAACAAGAACGCGATGCAGGTTTGGCTGCGTGCTGATGTCGGCGTCACGGTTCGGGACGGCCGGGTTGCGCTTTGGATGGATCAGTCGAAACATGGCCATCATGCGAAACAAAGTGATGCGGATGATCAACCGCGACATGTACCGAGTTCACGCAGTGGCAGAGATGTCATCCAGTTTGGCGGCGACGGCGAGCACCTGAAGTTCGCATCGGGGTTTGGCAGTACCTTCGATGGAAGTTTTACCGTGTTTGCAGTGGTCGCGCCGGACGACGGCGACCCAGACCGTGACGACGTCTGGTTCGGACTGGTCGAGAACAGTACAGATAATCGCGTCATCCTGGCCACAGATGGAAATAGTGATGCGTTCGCCGCACTTTACAAGGCCGCTGGCAACTCCGATAACACCATCGTCGCTCCCAATCCGTTTTCGGATGGCCCAGCGCCAGGACCTGTGCTGATATCCTGGGTCGTTCGATCTGGAGGCCTCCACGAGGTTTTTATTAACGGTCATCCCCAAGCTGCGGCTGCGATCAAAGGGGATGCCGATAACAGCCGGTTCATCAGTGGCACAAGAATCGCTTGTCTCGGTTCGGCGCAAAATAGCGACGGCTCACTTTTTCCGAGTGCTGCAACGAGTTTTGCTGGCGGGATTAGTGAGTTTTTGCTTTACGACGGCGCGCTAGGATCGCGCGAACGCGAGGCAGTCGAGGACTATTTGCTCCAAGGGCGCAAGTTGATTAGTGCGCCGGTGCGCATCTCGACCTCGCCGCAACTATTTGTCGATGACCACTTGATTGAATCCTCGCCAGGTCTGCGGCGAACGGTTCACCAGTGGGAACGGCACCCTGAGAACCCGGTGCTGCGTCCTGATCAGCCCTGGGAGTTCGGCGGTAAATACATCAGCACGCACGGCAGCGTGATCTATGACCAGGAGGAGAAACTTTTCAAGGCGTGGTATTGGACGTTGAATGATGAAGACTCGCTCGTACCCACCAGCCAGATCAAAGCGATGTGCTATGCGACTTCAACGGATGGAATCCGTTGGAAGAAACCAAATGTGGGGCAGTTTGCGTTTCAGGGTTCCAAGGCCAACAACATCGTGATGGCTAGTTCTCGAGAGCAGCTGCGTAGCTTACCAGCACTGTTCACCTACGGAGCGATCAAGACACCCTGGGACCCGGACCGGAGTCGCCTATACAAAACCTGTTTCTACGAGCGTCCGCCCGGCGTTGCGTACATGAGCGGTAGAGATGGTGTGTGGAGTGCGACCAGTCCTGATGGAATCCGTTGGAACAAGAGCAAGATGCTGGTTATGCCGGCGATGGGCGACACCGTGGGTTTCTTTTATGACTCGATTCATAAGCGATACGTCTGCTTTGGCAAACGCTATACCGATCGTGGCCGTTCGCGATTTCAAAGTGAAAGCAACGACTTTGTGCATTGGACAAAACCGCGGTTGATCCTCAAGACCGACGACCAGGATGACCAGCCGTGTGATTTGTACAACAACACCGCTTTCGTCTGGGGGGAGATGCTTTTGGGTTGGTTGCAAGTCTTCTATCAACACGAAGATCCTGACAAGCACCGTCTCGTTTTGGAGTTGATTTACAGCCGTGACGGACTGAATTGGAAGCGGATGCCCAGACGAAAGCCCGTTCTGGACGTCGGTCCCAATGGCAGCTGGGATCGAACGAACCAGTCTCCGGCAATCGGGTCGCCGATCGTTGTCGGCGAGCGCATGTACATGTACTACTCGGGAGACACCAGATATCACGGACCCTACAAGGGCGGGGATCTGGGAGAGGTTCACGGCCAGATTGGACTGGGGACGTTGCGCCTCGATGGGTTCGTGTCGATGGACGCCACACCGCGTGGTGGTGTGTTGACCACGAGATTGTTGCAATTGGACACGGTGGCCGAATTGGATGCCGCCATCCGGCTGGTTGTGAATGTTAAATCTGATAACGGACACTGCCGCATCGAGCTGCTCGATCAGGCAGGACTTCCCATCGCGGGTTATGGCAAAGACGACGCAAGCGACCTTGTCATGGACTCCGTCAGCGCGGTCGCCAGCTGGAATGGCAAGGCAGACGTTCGCCAGTTCTTGCAGAAACCGGTTCGCTTGAGGTTCCACCTGCAGAATGCGCGCCTTTATAGCATTCGCTTTAAAGGCTGTGCGGCGTCTGACTGAAGAGGCGAGTTGCTGCGGTGCGGAAACGGGCACCGGCGGTGTTTTCGGTCGGGCTGCGCCGTCGGTCGATCGTGTTCGTGCCAGGGGCAAGCGGCGGTGGGACTGCCGGTAGCCAGTCAGACCGCAAAGAGGGTACGCAGTGGTTCCCCTTCTGCCAGACGGTAGGGCCGCTGCTGGTGGTCCCGAAATAGCATTGTGTGGTCGATGCCGAACCGCCAATAGAGGGTTGCCGCCAGATCGGCCGGTGTGACAGGGTTGGCAGCTGGATACGCACCCAGTCGGTCGCTTTCACCGTAGACGCGCCCTGGGTGCAGGCCGCCGCCAGCCAGGACCACCGAATAGCAGTCAGGCCAATGGTCCCGGGCGCCGTACTTGTTGATGCGTGGTGTACGACCGAACTCGCCCATGGCGATCACCAGGGTGGAGGCCAGCAGCCCCCTTTCGTCGAGGTCACTCACGAGTGCTGAGAGCGCCTGATCCGCTGGCGGCAAAAGGGTGTTCTTGAGGGGAGAGAAATTGTCAAAGTGCGTATCCCAATTGCTGCCACTGCCGCCGTTGAACTGCCGATGGTTGACGTTAATGAAACGCACCCCCGATTCGACGAGCCGGCGAGCGATCAGGACGCTTTGCCCATGTTTGTGATGTCCGTAACGAGCACGTGTACTGGCGGACTCTTGCGAAAGGTCAAATCCGGTCCGCAAGGCGTCCGAGCGCAACAGGTCAAAGGCGCGTTGGTAATTGCGTCCGGCGGCCGCGGCGTTTGCGTGGTGGCCTAGTGAGTTGGCGTGGGTGTTGTAGACCTGTTGCAAGGCAAGGCGTGTGCCAATGCGATTGGTGGACATGTCATGGGGTAGATCGAGTTGCCTGACTCGAAAAGTCGCGGCGCTGGGGTCGTCTGTGATTTGCAACCGACCATGCGCGTTACCCAGAAATCCGGGCGATTGCCCAGGCAGTTTGACCGTGCGATACATCACGTGTGGCAGTGCGACGTGTGGCAACCGTTCCGGATCGCGCCGTTTGAGATAGCTCAGTACCGCGCCGTAATTGGGGAAGCTGTTGGCATCGTCTACCAGGAAGGTGACGTCTCCTTGTGTCGGTGCACGGCCACATAACGCTTCTACGGCAGCCGCGTTGTGGTCACGCATCCGGTGGTGCATGCTGCGGATGATGGTCAGTTTGTCCGCGATTTGGGCTACCCGCGGAAGATGTTCGCAGATGCCGAGACCCGGGACCCTGGTCGCGATCGATCGAAAATCTCCCCGCACTTCGCTCGGTGCGTGCGGTTTCATGCCATACGGCACCTAAACGGCTCCGTGAATCTATCGACCCCTTGAAAACCAGTAATCAAACGCATAGTGTCGGCGGTTCGCTCCTCTAAAAAAACCGGGGCTTATGGCGGCGCGCCGCCATAAGCGGGGAAACTTCTGTTGTTTCATAGGGGAACGTGTGTCATGTCTGCAAAATTGTCTCAGCCTACGCGCCGCAGTCGCAAGTCTCGAAGCCTGAAATATCAGCACCACAAGAGACGCAACCGGGGCACGATTCGTTACCCACGAGGCAGGCACCATAAGCGCTATGAGGAGTGGTTGCCGGGGGAATACAACTCCCCAGAGTCACGCGCCGCGTTTGAGCGTTCGCTTGGGTACTATCTGACGTTTGGGGACGTACCCCCGTGGGTGATCGGCGACGACGTGGCGCCGGAGCCAGGGCCCGATAGGGACGGCCCTATAGGTGACCGCATGACAGTTGCGGAGTTGTGCGACAAATTCACGGAGCGCCGACAGCGCGAATACTCCAAATGGGAGTGGGCCAGCTTTTGCACGGCTATGGCGCGGCTCTGTTACGTTGTCGGCAGCCGGCCAGCTAACTCGATCACGGTGCCCGATCTTGAGGACGTGCGTGAATTGTTTATTCGCGCCGATAATAATCTGACCACGATTAACGGACAGATCACCAGAATCCGCGCAATTTTTGGGTGGGGGAAAGATCGGGATTACGTAGAGCGGCGCGTGTGGCTGGACTTGCGGGCGCTGAAACGACTGCGCAAGGGCGCGAGGCCCGCAAAGAAGGTGGACCCGGTTCCAGAGGAAGACTACCGCGCAACCCGCGATCATCTGCCGCTAGAGGGTCAGTACATCATCGACGCGCTCTGGCACACCGGCGCGCGTTCCGGTGAACTGTTTAAGCTATTGGTGGGCGACGTTCAGAAAGTGCGGCCGGATTTGTGGATTTACGACCTTGGCGACGCCCACAAGACGGCGCACCACGGACACCAACGGATTGTCTATTTTGGGCCGGAGGCTATCGCGGTGCTCGAGCGAGCTATGAAGGGCAAAAAGAAATCTGAGCACGTATTTACCAGGCCACACGTGCCGCTATCGGCTCGCGGCGGACGCGCTGACAGCGGCGGGCGCCCGTGGGACTCCGGAACCCTACAGAAGCGGATTAGGCGGATTTGCAAGCGTGAGGGGATTCCGCGTTGGTTCCCGCATCAACTACGGCACGCGTTCGGTACACGGACATTTAACGCGCCGGGAGGCTCCCACGCGGGGACGCAAGCCCTGCTAGGGCACGCCAGGTCTACGACTACCGAGCGCTACGCGAAGACGACACACGCCACAGCCGAAGCCATGGCGCGGCGTTTTGCCTAGCCGATTTTTTTGGCCCTTCTCTGGAAATCCGCATCGCTCCTGGATCTCCTCGGGAGTCGGGTCCGGACGTTTTGCGTATTTCATCCTGCGCCCTCCAATAAGGTGACCGCCCTGGAGCAAGCCCAGGGCAGTGTACGTCTTCCGCCCCTAGTGTTTTCAAGGCGGCCACCTGTTATGGGGAAAACCTCGCAACCGGACCGACCAGGCACCGGCGACAACTCGAGGCCTCCATAACACCACCGGTCCGGAGCATGGTCAGTGGTGGTTACTCCCTCTACGCAGTGCCGGCAGCCGGCGCCTGGTGAAATTCAGAACCGAGCACCGTTGCCGATTGGGTGACCGGCGCCACACTGGCCTGGCTTTGCAGTGCTACCGCGAAATCAATCACAGCATTCTGTGTTCCGCGATCGACAACGCACCGGATGTAGCGTTGTTGTGGTTGATTGATTTCGGCAAGAACAATCTTGTCATCGTCAGAGTCAGCAACAGTGATTGCAGTGCCCGCCAAATCAGACCAGGCGCTATCATCGTCGCTGCCCTGGATTTTCACGGATGTAACAGCACTCGCTGTGATCGCAC
>MDTE01136064.1_pt1 | contig 29426 bp, 17 predicted proteins | sample 811231 | NCBI WGS metagenome assembly MDTE01 (sample SAMN05326651, study PRJNA326480) | marine metagenome | isolation source: seawater | place: Indian Ocean: Red Sea | collected 2010 | reverse complement strand
CGGGGGTGCCCTCGGTCGGTCGGACGGACTTCCGCGGTCGGTCGGACGAGGGGCTCGTTGGCGCCCCGCGGGTGTGTGTGTGTTTTCTCGCGGTCGGTCGGACGAGGAGCCCGTTGGCGCCCCGCGGGTGTGTGTGCCAATTCTTAGGGTTTAGGGTTTAGGATCAGACCTGGGGGGCTCACTATTTGGCCCTACGGCCACATACATTAACGGATTTATGCCTATCATCCCGCGCATAAAGTCGGTTAGATTACAGTACAGTAATTTCGCTCGCGCTCAACACGCGTTCGATTGCTGACCGACGCACCGCTATGAGCGCACCCGCGGTTAGCGCGAGGGCGATGGCGAGGACGGTGTCCCACTTGGCCACGGTGCTCCGATATGCGTCGAGTTCGTCTATCGCAGCCTTGACGATTTTCGACGACGTCTGTGTCGCTCGATCGACGGCGTCGTCGCACGCCTTTGAAAATTTTTGTGACCCGTGACTCCCAAGCAAAATGTCGCGTGTGATATCGCCGTTATTTGAACGGCGAGCCGACAGCGCGCCAGAAGCCTGGAAAGTTTTTCATCACACAGTACCAGGCCGCACAGATGACCCCGAAGACAACCATAGTGACGAGTAAATTCTCTCGACGCATCATCCTCTCAACGTCGTCGTACGAGTACAATGAGTTTGACACTTCAAAAATCGCCGGACGATTGAACACTGTAGGAAGAAGCTTGTGGATGAGATTGATGATCACGATTCGAGCAAAGAACAAACCAGAAATCGTTCTTCGAGACACACCACCGAACCCAGACATCGATAACCGTCCGCACGCATCAACCTGAGGCTTGCGAAGCCGGTTGAAGGCTTCCAGCGCTTTCGGAAGATCATCTTTGATTTCCTCAAAGGTGACACGAAGAGCATGCGTGGACTCGAGCGCGACATTGGCTCCTTGACCCAGCGACGGCCAACAGCTATGCGCCGCATCACCGATGAGAACTACACTGTCCTTATAAACCATAGAACTCACAGTGGTCGTCGTACCACCCGGAGATGCGCGTTGCTTTGCCAATTTCACGCTATCCCTCGCCGGGACAACGCCAGAAAATGCGTCTGCAAACTTGGCCGCGAATAACTCGTCCACTTGTTGCGGGGTGGAGATGTCGTCCCAGTTCCACTCGCCCACAGCGGGAAGAATGACAACGCCCGTGTGCGTCCCATCCGGATTCGGAGGCGCGAGTAAACTGCACTGTCCGCGGCTCCAAGTGTGGAACGCTCTGGACCACTCGTGAGAGTCGGCCAATTTCGGCAACATGATGGTCTTATACTTCATGCCATCCACCACCTGCGTGACGTTGAACTCTGCCGACTCCTCCGCGATGGCGTTTCGTACTCTCGATCGAACGCCGTCGGCGCCGACGAGCAAATCGTATCTAGCCTCCTCGTAGAGCGACTCGCCGTCTTCGACTTCAAACCTCTCGAACACAGCCGTCTGCGTGTTAAAGTTGACGCCGTACAACGACTTGTTGAAATGAAACCGAATGGAATCGCCGTACTGTTCCTTCGCCTCTCGAACGATCGTCGCCGCGAGCACTCCTCGGTCGACTGCGATGCTTCCGCCGAACGCCGAAGAGGAGAAAACCGGACCCGTCTTTTCTCTGTGACGCACCGAACCGCTCAGATGAACGACAAGTCCATCGTCAAGCTTGACCCCTCCGTATGCCAGCGCATCCAGTCCCCGAGAGTTGAGCACAACGTTGTACGTCCGAGCGCTCTGTCCAACCTTGTTACTCTCGCATCGTCGCTCGTACACGTCTACAGACCATCCGAGCGCGGCGAGGTGCGCAGCGGTGAGCGCCCCCGCCGGACCGGCGCCGATGACGATGGCAGACTTACCGTTCGATTTCGCCACCGCCGAGGTTGCCGACGCTCTGAACGCGACGACGCGCCCGCGCGTCGCGCTTCGTCGACTCGTGAGCGGTCGACATGCTCGCTGGCGCACCACCCGGGTCGTTGTCTTTGTCGACGGCGTGACGCCGCAGTTGAGCGACGAGGAGACTCCAAGGAAGAACATGATCGCATCGATGCGGGGTCGAAGCCCTTTTTGTTTTGTGCGTCACGAACTCACGTCCGCCGGAGTGAACGGGATTGCACGAAAAAATGGCTCTGCGTCTTATCGTCCGATTTCAACTTGAAAACGTTCTAGGTTCTAAATCGAGCGCACGAGTTCGGTCCGTACAGGTGCGAAAACGCCGGGTCTCCAGCCATGCCTGTCATGACGTGCTCTTCGTGCGGACACGCACAGCGTCGTTGCAGAGGATCTCCGCGATTCGCTTGCGTCGGGACGTGCAAATTGACGTATGCCGTGTAACCGGCCGTGTATTCGGCGATCGAACTCGCAGACCCACCGAACATGTTGGCTATGACTTCGTGCCCCATCCACGCGCATTGGGGTGCCTGCTGTGCTACGTTGTAACAGGTCGTCCAAAACTTGCCCTCTCCTTCGACGCCCTTGCCACCGTTCGACGCGCCCTCAAAGTACCTCTGTAGAACCTCGCCTACGACTGTCGAAACAATGTCTATGTCCCCGTCTAACCAGAAATAACGAGAAGATTTCATCTCACTCGTGATTTCTCCGCTCTCGACTTTCGCCACCACTTCACCAAACACAGGAACCTTGTTCAACCAAATGCCTTCGGGCGCAGCACGTCCGCGGCACTGCGTCGCCGCAACAGGTATCTCGGTCAGCGGCTCCACGTGACAATACCTTCGCGCAAGACCGAGCATCTGAAGCTTGTTCGTCGAGTTGCGTCCGTAGTCGTACCAACCCACGACGGTTTCACACATTTGCGGCGAATCTTGCACGAAGACCACGTTCACTCCCTGGCTCCCAAATTGACAAGCCGTGTTCCTAAGCCTCGTCGCATAATCCCACGACGAATGATGCGATTTCCGAAGACGCCAGAAACCGCTCACAAAAGTAGAACCCGCGAGTTTCGACCGCATGGCGTCAGTGACGGCGACTTCTGCGCCGTAGTTCACGCCGTCGCAATGTTGAGGCAAGGCGGGCCAAGGACCTCCCCCTCTTGGATGCCGCGCCAAGTGGGTGTTCACGGCCGTCGCCACCGCGAGCGCGCAGCCACACGCGGCGACGACGCTCACGACGAGCGATCGCGTGAGGGTCAACGTCCGTGGTGGTCGTCGTCCTCTCAAAGGTTCGCACTCGTCAGCGGCGCCGCGTTCGACGGCGTCACACGCCGTCATCGTCGCGGACGCGCCGAGGAATGAATGAATGAAATGAATGAATGAATGAAAATGCATCGCCGACGCGGTCGCGCGGAGGCTGATGAGCGTGGACAAAAGAAAATTTGATCTTTTGAAGTGTCGTGTTCTCTTTCTCGCCGTGACTCGTCGTCGCGACGGCGGCGACGACGACGCGGCAGAGCGCGCGCGATGGTGACGAACGACGCGCGTCGTTCGGACGCGACCGCGAGGTGGCGTCGGCCGAACTCGGCGCGCGGGGCGGCGCGCGCCGCGTGGACGATGACGATGATGACGGTCGCGGTGATGATGTTGACGACGACGGCGTTGTCGACGACGACGGGCGCGGCGGAAGATCGCGTCGATGAGGACGGTGATGTGCAAACACCGGACGCGATCGACGAGGCGTTCATGGCGTGGTACGACCTTCGCGCGGTGGTGGGGGACGAGATAGGTGGAAGGACGCCTCCGCCCGTGTACGCCGACACGGGACGCGACGATGCGATGCACGGAATCGACGCGCGAAGACAAAGAGGATTATTCGGAAGCGCAGCCGCACGCGACAAAAAGAGAGGAGGCATCGGCGACGACGATGTTTTACCTAAATTTCCAATCGGCGACGCGTTGACGGCGAGTTCGCCGACGAGAGCGCTGGGCGAAGAGAACGACGAGTGGGCGCTGGCGCTTGAACTCGCGAAAGAGCGCGGGAAAGGGAAAGCGTCGAGATATTCACCGTTCGTGGAATCACTGTACGACCACACACCGGCGGCGTCGACGCGCGTGTCGCAGAAAGCGACGTCGCGGCTGCGCGACCACGCGGCTGCGGCGACGCTCAAAAGATACGAGGACGATGCGATCGAAGGGTGGAAAAAATCTGAAAAAATATTCAAAAAGTTTCCAACAATATTTCCAAGTGATACCATCACGCGAGAGGCGTTTGAAGAGGCTTTGGTGATCGTGCGGGCCAACGCGCTCGTTACCGATGCGATGACAAAAGACGGCGTCTTGCGAGCGCTCGTGCCGATGGCGCACTTAATCCCGCACGACACGCGAAGCGCGGTGCCGTGTTTGAAAATTGTCAACGACACATTTGTCGTCAACGTGGATGAGTTTAGTGAGGGAGAAGAACTCGTGTGTAGTCATGGCAATTTTTCCGACGCGGAAACGTTTGCCCGATTCGGCGGCGCCGCTCTGTACTCGGCTGAAAAAAATCCAATGAATAAGATAGTGTACCAATTTGCCGAAGACGAGCACGGTGGAAAACGTTTTTCAGAGTGTGGATCGCCGGGAGAGACTGGATTCATCGAGAGCGGTGCGACGAAAGCTCTCATGTGCAAGTTGAGAGTCGCGGCGGCAAACTCGACGGAATGGAGCGCGGTTCGAAATTCCGTTCACGCGCTGCGGACGAAACCGTTGAGCGAAGAGAGTGAAATTGCGGTGTATGAGGCATTGTTCACCACTTTGATCGATCTGCTTGACTCGTACCCGAGCAGTGACACGGAGGATGAGAATCTTCTCGCGAGACGAGAATCCTTGTCGCGAGACGAGCGACTCGCCGTCGGTATTCGTCTCCGTGAAAAACGTCTGGCGCTGAGCAGTTTAAATCACCTCCAACACACCGGGCGGAAACAATTTGGTGGCAAACTTTTTGACGCTCACTTTGCGAGCGCCTTACCGACGCCATTCAGCGTGGGTAAGGACGAACTCTGACGGATACGCGATGGTTGCGCTAGTACGTAGAGATGAATGTATATTATTAGTACAAAAGTAATGATTCGCGGCGCGCCTTTAAAAATCGACATACTCGGGAACGGAGTTTAGAACTTCATCGAGCTCCGTTCTAAACTCTTCCTTTGCCCTGTTCGTTTTACCCCCGACGACTATAGCGGTTTCTTCCTGAATGGCCCAAATCTGCGAGTGAGAAAGCAAACTGAGGAACGACGTCACCATGAGCCCGGCGAAACCGGCGTACACGAGGGGAACGCCGGGATCTGTCTTCAGCTCCAATCCTGTGCTTCCCTTGACGTCACCGACCACGATTTTCAAGCCATCAACGACGATCGGCTTCTTGCTCTCTGGACGCCGAACGCCGATGAAGCCTCCGTTGCTATCGTACACCGCGACGCTTTGGAAATCTCGAGCGACGAGCGAAATCCCGCGGTTCTGATCACCCTCAAAGTCTAATGGCAAGAACGTCCCCCATATGCGCCCTTCGAAACCAGCTTTTCCTTCGAGCGACGCCATCGGAAGCACGTACGTCTGTTTGCTCCCGCCTGAAACATCGTCGTCGGCCGGGCTCGGCGTCTCCACCGTCACTTGCATGGACGACAACGCCCAATCCGTTTGATACATGGTCACGCCTCCGACCCTCAACGGCACGTTCACTGAAATGGTTTTTCTCGACATTTCTTTCCCTTTCGGGTCGACGACGCTCAGATCGGAGTAAAATTGTGATACTGCGCCGCTAGGCAGGTATTCAATCGTAAAGTCATTCACTTGCACGGTGGACTTCGCGACGCTAGGCATGGACGACAGGAGAGAACCGCGAGACAGACCCGAAGCGATGTCGAAGGAAGAACCATCGGGAACCATCACCGAGCCACTGAGTCCGCCGAGACCACTGTACGCGGCGCCCCCAAGAGTGAATAACAACGCCGCGTGGACGCCGATGGGCGCCAGTCGTCCTATGAGCCCCTTGAACGCGTACATTTTCTCGCCTTTGAGGAATACTTGATATCCACGCTCGGCTAACAATTCGCTAAAATCATCAAGTCTCGCGCGAGGCACGGATTCGGATTCATCCATGGCGAGAAGCGCCGCGCGCCGATCTAAAAATTTCCACTTTGCAGCCACTTTCCACACCGGCCATTGCCTCGTCACCGTGCACGCCGTCAGAGACGCACCCAAGAGACCTAGTAAACCTAAAAAATACCATGTGGTGTAAATATGATCGAGACCAAAGTCCAAAATCACGGGGAAATCGAGAAATCCGAGGGTTGGATTCTCGGTTGGGTAGTTTTCGACGTACCAGGAGTACGACTTGTTTTGCTCTATGACGGTGCCTAACGCTGAAAATCCAGCGATGATCAACAGTTCACCGATCGCGAGCGGTAGCGACGAGAGAGATTTCAACGTCTTCTTCCCCATGGCGGGTAACTCTTGCTCGAAGAGCCATCGTCTGAACGCGTCGTCGTCGTTCCTTTTCTCTCCGCGGCTCGACGACGACGCCTCGCCGTCATCCACCTCGGGCGCGCTCTTCACCTCTCGCTCGCTCGTCCCACTGGGGCGCGCGCACGGTATCGACACGCGTCCCCGTCGCGAGTTCGCGCTCGACGCGCATCCGCGACGACGTCCGCGCGCGCTCGACTCGCTCGCCCGCGAGACGGAGGCGCCGCGCCGACCGACCGATGTCGACGCCGCGCGGCGGCCCCGATCGCCAACGACGCGGAAGAGCGTCGCGGTGCGCATGAAGACGCAAGCCGACGACGATTCTTCACGGGCGGCGCGCGCGCGATCGAGTGCGGGACGCGCGTCGTGTTTCTCCATGGGGACAAAAGCCAAAACCCTGGCGCGCGCGCGAAGACGCTCCGCCGGACCTTCATTTGTGGACAAGTGGAAAAAGTAGACATCAATCATCAAATTCCACGCTATCGCTATCGTCATCGCAATCGCTATCGTCATCGCTATCGTCATCGCAATCGCTATCGTCATCGCCATAATCATCGCTATCGTCGGCGGCGGCGGCGGCGGCTTCGTCGGCGCCATCGTCGGCGGCGGCGGCATCGCTTGGAAAGTAGTCAATCTTCAATCGAGCCCACTCGGCGAGAGCGCCGTCGCGCTCGTCGTAGACGATGTTAAACGCCGTGTCGCCGTGGAGAAAGTGCGTGACGATGGTGTCCGTCATGCCCTCATCGGTCGTGGCGCCCCAATACGGGGCGATGGCGACGAAAACGTAGAAGGCTTTGTTGAGACTCCGCGGCGCGTGTCGTCTCGTCGGCCACTCCCTGAGCGGGGAACGGCTCGCTCCAAACAGAGGATTTTCGTCTCTGGAAAATTCAAACCCGCAGAGCTCCTCGCATCCAGGACACGTCACGTGACACCACTTGTATCCTTTGAACCAACTGTAATCGCTGTGGCTGATGCCGTTTTCGATGCAAACGTCCGTCGTATAATCGAGAAACGAACGCTCGTGGAAATCTTCGTACCCGGCCCACAAGTCGCGAAGCGGTTCCCCCTCTTTCACGTCTTTAGCTTTAGCGGGATCGCTCGCGAAGACGCAATAGCGCGAATAGTATCCGTTGGGATTGAACATGACGCGAGTGATGACCGACGACGGAAACTTTTCGCCATCCTCGTCTTCGTGTGCGCGAGAGCGGCCGTAGGAACCGAACGCGCGACTCGAAAGAGGACGCGCCATACGAATCTCAGTCAACACGTGACCGCACTCGTGAACGACGGGGACGTGCGCTCCTCGCCAAAAGAATTTCTCAAGCTTGATGCTCTCTAAAATCAGTGATAAACGTGAAACCGTGTCGTCCGTCGAAAGCAGCAGCCATCTAAAATGATCGTCCAGCGCGAGACACGGCACAAAGTGAATGATCCAAAAAGAAAACTTTGTCGGATGACTCGCGCTGCGCGGAAGCGTCTCCTCAATCTCGTTCCAAGAGTGTTGGCGCCAGACGTCGTCGTCGTCGTCGTCGCAGTTCCCGCCCGCGGCGCGCTCTCTGAGCTCCTCTATGATTCTAATCATCAATTTTCTCGCATCTCGAATTCTACTTTCGCTAATCACCTCCAAGCCGAGACTATACACGTCGAATCCGGAGCACACGTCCGTGTCGAGCCACACTGAAGGGATGAGACTAACGTCTCCGTACCGCCGAACTATGCGGTTTGTCGACTCTTGAAAATCGAAATCCGCCGGAAACCCACACCAAACCAAGGAAATCGCTCTAAATTCCACGACATCTGGATCATCCGCGCCGCACGTGCGCATGAACGCGTCGTCTTCCGCGTTCGCGCGTCGCGTCGGATTTCCATTTTGATTTCGAAACATCCACTGACACAGCGTGCCGACGCCCCCGAACGTCGCCGCTCGTCCCCTCTTATACGCCCCCGGCAGACCTACGACGTCATCGTCGAGATCTTGAGCGACGCTGCAGTGACTCGCGTCGCCGGTGAACACGACGAGACCGGTGTCCACTCTGTCCGGTTCGCCTCGACCGTCGACGACGTCCGCGGCGCCGTCTCGAAACGCCGTCGCCGGATCTTCTGTCCCGTCCCACCCCTCCAACCCGTACCCGCGATCGATCGAACGCGCGTACGCCACCAACTGTCCCGTTCGAGTCTCCCGACTCCCCGCGCGCGTCGTGAATCCCTCGACGGCGAGTCTCGGCGCGAAAAACATCTCCCCCGGAACCAATCCTCGGAGCGCGCTCTTCACATCGCACATGACGCACGTCGGTCGATGAAGAGGATCCCACTCGACGCCTCCCCCTCGTCGTCCTCGATCGTACCCTCTCGCGCGCGTCAGCGCCCCTCGAATCCGCTCGGCGTGCGCATCCATCGCCTCCTTGGCCGCGAACGCCGACACCACGTCATCGTCGTCCCCGTCCTCCCGACACCGCAGCGTTCGCCCCGCCTCCCCTCGGTGCGCGAACCGCGCCTCCCTCGCCGCGGCTCGAACGTCCCCGTCTCCGGTCGCATCGCGCGTCGCGTGATCGACCCTCGTCCGCATCCATCCCGTCGTCGTCGCCGTCGATTCCCGTCGTTCCGTTCCGTTCCGTCTCCACCTCCACCCTCCACCCTCCACCCTCCCGTCTCCACCTCGTGCATACATGGGTTTCGAATGGGTTATATACGTGTTTGACCGTTCTCCATAGTGTGACGTGTATAAACCCTATGTACATATTGACGTGTACGTAGAAACCCTGCGTGTACGTCCCGGCCCGGCCCTTGATTCACACAACACCATTCATCTCCATTCCATCCATTCCATCGTCTTCGTCGTCGTCGTCGTCAGACGGGGACGCGTGGGCGAACGAACGGGGCGACGGGGCGAGCGTGGACGTCGCGAGGGATGGGTGCGCGACGTCGCGCGCGAGTCTCGGACGACGACGCGAGACGATGCGCGAGGAGGCGGAGGCGCGTCGTCGTCGCGTGCGTCGTCGCGTGCGTCGTCGCGTGCGTCGCGAGAGGCGTCGAGGCGAGGACGGAGACGACGGGCGTGAGAGGATATTACGTCAATCGTCGAGGCGAGGCGACGCGGCGATTGGCGATGGAACACGGGTTCTCGGGGTTGTTCGGCGGGAGAGGATTGACGCGCGTGGGCGCGGTGGACGCGACGAGAGCGTCGACGCTCGTGACGGCGTACGAGAGCGAGACGTGTAAACGAACGCACTGGGCGAAGAGTGGGGATTTAGCGATCAGTATGTTTAGTGGAGAGTATTTGGAGCGACTCGGGGCGTCGTTGTCGCACCTGGAGGCGATATACAAGGCGTACGACGACGGCGCGAGCGCGGCGTTGATTCTGGAAGACGACGCGAAACCGGATTTGATACCGACGTGGTCGACCGATTTCGACGGCTACGTCGAGAGATTACCGGAAGATTGGACTCTGGTGCAGCTTTCGGCGTTGGGACGGGAATCCGCCGTCGAGACGCTCTTCTTTGATTGGCAGAGAGAGCGCTCGCGCGCGCCGGGAAAATCGCTGTCGACGCTTCCGAAAGGCGTCCGGCGATTGAAGGGCACGCAGGCATACTTGATCAGTCGACGAGGGATGAGTAGATTAGTCAAGGCGTATCGAGCGCCGGGTGGTAAGGTGGACGTGTGCACGATGACGTGCGTGGAGTTTGAAGAGTGCGTCCTCGCGGACGGCGTTCACTTGGACGAACACTACCGCGTCGCGACGCCGCCTCTCTTCGTGCGCCGTCGGGCGTCGGACGACGCTCCGAGCGCGAGCGTGATCGATTATCTCAATGATTCTCGACACATGCTGTACAGTTGGGCGGTGAGCCTGTCGTTAACGAAGGGTATATCGGCGAATCTGCGAATGGACGGGGAGATGGTCGCGAACGTTCTCAACGAGGGATTAAAAGTTCCCGATCGTTTAAGCCCGAACACGTTCGCCGAACACTTTAGGTATTACTGCAAATTACACCACGGAGGTGGCGCCAAGTGTTCGATCAAAAAGAGCTACTTGGCCAACCAGAAACCTCCCGAGGCCAAGGCGCACCGCGAGAAGATTCGCGAGGTTGTCATCGAGGAACGCCGAGACGACGCGACGCGCGACGCGACGCCGACCCGCCTTCAGAGAAATGAATCCTCCTTAGGACGCGTGGCGTTGCGTCGAGACATTCCACCGTCGAAGAAGAACGCATTGTTCGACTACGCGACGTCGACGCCTTTCATTTCCATGTACATCTTCGGCGCCGTGGCGGCGGGCGTCCTCGTCACGAGTTTCGTCATCAAGCGAAAGGATTTCGTCGCGGGCGCTTCGGACGAGCTCGAGGTGATTCTCCCGATAGACGCTCGCACGGAGGAGTATTATAGCTAACTAGTGTGTGTGAATATTCACCATAGACGGACGACTATTCATCCGGTTTCATGCGTTTGGCGTTTTTAATCTTGTCCTTGAGCGCTTCGTAATCGCCCGTAAAGTCAAAAATCAATCCCAGATTATCGACGACTTGATGCCACACCTCGCACCGTCCGCACTGCACCCACATCGTCCCCCGTTCGAGAACGTCCGGATTGATCATGCGCATCGTCCGCCCCTCGCACTTGTTACACGTAAACGTCATCTGCACCCGCCGACGCCTCCTCGGGAGTTCCACGCTCGCCCTCTTCGGGTCCACGGCCTCGTCGTCGTTCTCATCGCCGACGACGTTCGCCCGAGCGAGCGTTCGAGCCCGCGCATCGACGCCGTTCGCGTCGCGCGCGCGTCGCGACCACCGCGAGACGGCGGACGGCGGAAACGTCGCGCGCGCCGCCGCTCGAACGCACGAGCGTCGCGTCGCGCGCGCGGTCCCGGTCGCCGAGGACGACGCGCGAGCGTTGGAACTCGCGCGGACGCTCGCGGTCGTCACGCGCGGCGACGCGGCGACGACGAACGACATGTCGCGCGCCGGTCGCGTCGACGAATGAATGAGCGAGTGAATGAATGAATGAATGAGTGAATGCATGACTTTATTGCGATGAAAAACTCTCCTATGGTCGAATTCGGGAGTCATGACTCGTCGTGACCCCTCCCCCCGCCCTCTCGGGTGAAGGCTCGCGTTCGACTTCTCGCGTCACTTTGCAACTCGGTCGTATCCGCTTCCATGTCCGCTACCTCCTCTTTCGTCGGTAAGGCTATCGCCCAAAAGGTCTCCGTGAAGTCCACGAAGGCCTCCACGACCGTCCGCGCCTCGGCGGTGAACAAGGTACGCGTCGCGCGCGCCCTCGATGACGCTCGAATGACTCTATCGCGCGCGGATACGCGAGACCTCCCCGCGAGACGCGAGAGGACGACTGTCGCCCCGTCGCGCGTCGCGCGCGCCGTCCGCTCCCGCGACCGACGACTGACCGTAACGGCCTATTTACACCGATGCGATCGACGCGCGCGCGTCGCGCCACCTCGCGTCGCGTCGCCCACCGTTCGTCGAGTTCAAGATCCCCGCGATCGCGGATCGGTCGATCCATCGAATCGCGGGGGTTCGTCCACACCCATCGGATTCGAATTCGAATTCGGACTCGCGACGACGACGACGACGAACGGTGCGAGACGCGAGACGCGAGGTGTGGTCGTCGACGCGCGCCGTCGATCGCGCCGCGTGTACACACATTTCGGACGCGCACAGGCTGCCTCCGTCGCCGCCGCGACCGCGGTCATCTTGTCCACCACCGCCCCGGCCTTCGCCTCGGTGAACATCGAATTGATGGACAAGCGCCAAGAGAACCAAACCGGACTTCAATTGATTTACGAGGTGGGTAGGGGTCATTTGACCATTCATGACTCGACAATTGTGACCGTCACCCGCGCCGAGTTAACCGTACCGTATCCAATCCCGCCGCCGTATCCATATCCGGAGGGGGACTCGATGAGCGTTCATGACTCGTGACGATGATGAGGGTTTAGCCAGCGAGCCCTCGAGACGACGCGACTGACTGACGGGTGCATTTTCTGTGTGAACGTAGGCTCGTGATTTGGACTTGGACCAAAAGCCGCGATCGGACGGACCGTCCCGATTCTCCTTCCAAAAGCTCAACACGAAGGAAACCCTCACTCGCGCGACCGAGTCCGTGGTGCGTGTTCGACTCGAGCGCAATTTTTGATGCGATATATTGTACGCGTCGTCCTCGAACACCGGAATGCGAGAGACTGATGATGATTCTTGTGTTTTACCGCGTTTTCCGCAGGCTCGCATCAACAACGACGTTGGTGAGTACGTCGGCAAGAAGTACTGGACGCAAGCCGCCAACGAACTTCGCCGCCAAGTCGGTACCCTCCGCTTCGACGTGAACAACCTCGTCGAGAACAAGGGTGCGGACTCCGCGGACGCGAAGGCTTTCTACGCGAAGCTCGAAAACCTCGACTTTGCCCTCCGCCAAAAGGACCAAGATGCGGCCACCGCGCTCCTCGCTGACGTCCAGTCCACCGCGACTGCCCTCCTCGCCTCCCTCGCGTAAGTCGGCTGCGATGGAACGCCACGCCAGACTTAGTCAAAATGATTGCTAGCAATGATAATGGTGTGCGGAAGGAATGAATGGCGGTTTATGTAATTCATACGCAACCGAAGCACTTTATCGAATCACATCCCCCTCGCTCCACCAATTTCTCGGAAACGCGCCGGCGACGGGTTGTGAAGGACGCGCGTTTTTTCACTCATTCATTCATTTCATCCTCTCGCGCGTCTACGCGTCTACGCTATGTGCTATTTTTTTGGTTCGTAGCGACGCCAGTGACGTCGCCAACGTGGGACGTCGGGGTTTTCCTCTCCCGAAAGATTATTTTCGCCGTCGGCTCGGCGAGCGTGCGCGGTCGTCAGGTGTCGTTCGTCGAGTGGGACGTGTCGACCGCCTCTGCTCTCCATCCGAGCCTTCCAACGATCGCGCAAATCGCGAAGTTTTGAGCTCAGCTCTCTGTGCTCCTCTCGAATCTCTATCGTGGAATTTCGCTTAAGCGTCGTGAGTAACTCGTCGTCCGCGAACGGGAGACGCTGACCAGCCATGCTTTGAAGTTGGATACGCTCTCTTTCTTCGTGTAAACGCTCTGTGTGCGTGATTTCTTCGACTCGTGAAGCTTTAAACTCTTTGGCGATAGCGTCCTCGAATTCTAGATCACGGATAGCGCGCTCAATCACGCCTTCTTGACTCTCCTCATAGAACTGGATTCTCAGCGTTCGAACGAAAGTGTACCACGTCCAAGCGTGCACGGCAAACAGTAAAGCCGTGATCACTTGCACGATCACGGAGCTTATCCCGCTTTGATTGTGCGATTGCTTAAAGATCAAACCACTGGTGAATGTGGCTGTGGCCGCAAGTAAACCATACGCTTCAATTTTGGCGTGCTCATCGCTCGCATGAGGCCTCGAGACGATGTGGAACACGAAGAAGATTTGCAAAAAGCAGTTGACGGTGTATGCCCCCATGGTTGCATCACCCCTGGATACGATGACGATGGTAATCAAGACAAACTTTCTCACGAATATTACCCATTCCCACCACCAGTGAGTCTTGATTTCGAGGCCTTTGAAGAGGACACCGAACTTGTATTGAACGCCGACAGATTTGTGTTCTCGCGCGACGTCCTCTCTTTGCGTGAGCTTCAGTAACAAAAGAGGGATACCCAAGATGTACGCGAACGCCAACATTATAACCACAGTGAGATAGAGTGAGTAAGTACTTCCCGCACATCTTATGGAGTAATCGGACACGAAATGTCTATCACGAGCGTTTACGTCACCCGTACACTGCGTAAACTCCACCAAGTACTGCACTAGGACGGGATACAGTAGCCAAAGTATGGTAACAAGCCATGAAATAACTAAATCATAGGCGTGCATATTCTCTCCTTCTACGAGTTTCTGCGCACTCGCGGACAGCTTGCGAGTTGTCTCGTTACTCATCTTAACAACTTCGTCGTCCTCCTCTGCCGAATCTTTCGCTTGGCTCGTCTTGGTGGCTTCCACTCTCGCTTTGGCTTGCTCTTCTTTCAATTCTTCGACATACTTCGCCCCTGTGAATATTATAAATAAGAATACCATCAGACCCAGCGGTAGTGCTTCATGAAACAGCAAGTTTTGATAAAAGGACCACCCGAGAGCGCACTTCTGCGGAACGGAACGCGTGTCAGGGAGTGAAAGTTTCTCTGCAATCAACAGAAAGGCTTTCATGGATAGTGGCCACTTGAGATCTAAGTTTTTTGCTAATCCCGTCATCTGCAAATAGGTGATGAAGGATTTTATGATGCTGACAGCTTGAGAATCCCTGCGTTGATTCACCCTGTAAATCACCCAAGTGAGAAGCACTATCCAAATGAAATTCATTATCAGGATCGGAACGCTGAGCAGACCCGATAACCCCTCGGAACAATCGTAGCATTTTGGTGGATAGTTTTCACGAATTGAGTGAAAAGCGTATCCATCGCTGCACGCTGCACATTGCGCCCCCGTATAACGTTTATCCAAACACGTGCTGTTGATACCACCGAGACACGCCGCTGCGTATGGACAAGCTCGAAACTCAAGAGTGCGAGGATTGAATCTATAGAATCCAGGCAACGTTTCAATGTTTTCTATGCCGTCACCGTTACACTTGGCACCATTCGGGCACTGTGCGCAACTGTAACTCTCCATCGGTTCTTTTCGATAGTAGCTGTCGAAAGGCACGGTTGTTTGGGAGATGCAATGACAAGCACTCTTGCTCGCCTGACCCAAGGAACCTGCAAGCCGAATCCCTGATGCTGTCGTGTAATTTTGTTTCAGACGACCGTTTTCGCGCGAAGTATCCATGAACTTTGGACAAGAAGTGCACGGTCCATCGCCGAGAGACTCCTTGTAGAAGCCATTCTTGCACGGCGCACAAATGCCGTACGGATGAAGCGCATTGAGCCACTGAAGAGAACCGGACGTGGTGCTTTTGTATAAAGTCATGTTGCTTTCCACGTAACGTGTGTCTAAATCATCCAAGTCTCCTGTATCACCACTTACATCTCCGGTGAAGCCTGGTAAACACGAGCAAGAGTTCCCATCAGACGCACTATTTGGTTTCACCATCGAGCAGTTCATGATGGTCACAGGTGTGTCCGCCATCACGTTGCTGATGCTGCTGGCCACGTTGACGATCTCAACAACGGAAAATTCAAGCTGGTAATCGACTCCGCGTGTTCCAACTATTTTCAGAGAGTCAAATCTTGCGATACCGTCGACCATGGTCACTTGAGTGCCAGAAACGCCCTCAGGTGTGGGCGTCAAACTCGCGCGAACCAACGTCGCGTTCATACCCGTACACAGATTTCCGATAGAATCCACCGCTGCGATAACCGGTTCAGGTAAAAGCTTAAAATCATTCTCATTTATGAATGGCGGTGGTGTCACGACTTTCAGCGCTGTTGGAACACCCGGTAAGACTGTGAATTCCAGAATGTCGTCCTCGAGTGTCGGATAGACGGCAGCCGGACACCTATTCGAATTGCACGTCGATGTGAACTTTAATCTATAAACACCTGCCAATGCATTTTGAATTTTCAGACCGACATTGTAATGCGTATCTGGGGCCACGCCACTGTACGAAATCTCTCTACAATAGGAAGGTGCCGGATTGGTGTACACCGTCGAGTACCTGTGGGCTCCAGTGACGGGATCGGTAGTAAGCACAGGGGTCGGATTCGTATCTTCGGTATTTTCACACCACCCAACCTCACCATTCATGGCGAGGAGACTTCCATTCCAAACGGCACGCAATGTAGGGATCGTAGCAGACTGTAACTGATGTTCCTCGGGTGTGAACGAAACAAGTTCAGCCGTGACGTTTCGTGCCTCAGAGTCCCAAGTCTGTCCGACTGGATAGCCCCCAGGATCAGTCATTCGCACTACGAAGTTTCGTAGCGTAATAGTTGGAGCACCGAAATAGCTCGTTGGATCTCGACAAAGACCGCGCTCGACACGACTGAAGGAGTTACCAGAGCACGCGTCGAGTGCAGCTGGATAGCCGGTGCGGTAGCGCAACATCAGAGATACCGAGTCTATACCAGGGGCCGAAAACGTCACAGAATAGTTCCCGGTACAAGGACGATAGAAAACGAGATCATCGAATATCGCCGCCCCACCAATCGTGGTCCGAGGTGTGTACGAGAAATTAGTTTCCGAGGTACAGGCACCAATCGCGACTGGTGCAGCCGCAACAGAGATTTCATAGTCGCTATTAACGGCGTTCAGTCCTGCGTCTACTGCACGCAACTGAACCATGCCGATACGAACTTCTTTGGCTGTCTCATACTCGGTCCGCAGCGAAATGGGGCTCAACAGGCCGGGTATGGTGAACGCCTAAAATAATTAATTTGTCAGCGAAATAATTTTCATGATTGAAGTCGTAGTGCGCCGTACCGTCGAAATATCGAGTGCGGATGGAGTGCCTGGTGTGATGGTTAACGTGCGCGACACTTCCTCGACTGATGTCCCGCAATTCGAGCAGCTGAAGGTTATGACATAATTGCCAGCCTAGTAATAATTAATTCAGCACACTACGTTCAGAAATCATCATTCATTTTACGCAAGCTTACCTCAGGCGTTCCCAATGCAAGGTTGGAAAATAAAATACTTCCAACACCGACCCCTAAAGTACCAGTACGTCCAGATGCACTGAACGTGTGCCTATTCGCATTAATTAATTAATTAGAATGTTAAAAAAATATTTTGCGTGATGCGCACCTTGGACCTCTGATACTCGCGACGAGAGATGCACTCCGAGTGTTACTCGCTCCGAGCAAATTATCTGCAACATCTGCGATCGCAATTTCATGCGGTTCGAGAACTACCTGCAATTCTGCGTTGTATGAAACTGTGGGCGAATTGGCGACGAGCAGTTTAGCCGGAGCTCCGATCGACACAGTCACACCATACGTCGCTACGAGGACATCGTTCATGTAGAATTCAATCGTGTGTTCACCTGCGATGGGTGCACGCAGTACCAAGTTCGTGAACTCAACGATACCCGGTTGACTTGCCTGCGATGTAAAAATTAATTAATTAATTTTTCGAAATAAAACAAATTGATCATTCGTGCGAATCGTAGACGTACCTGAGCGCTGCACGCCGTGATGTTCGCGCAGGATATCGCGTAATTTGATCCTCCGATTAACGGGTCAATTCCCTGCGGATAGTCTTCTAATTCTGCAGTTTCACAACGTACGGTAATTTGAGCTCCGTACGTGGACGTTGAGAGAAAATTGCCACCGCCATCGTGCACTCTGCCAACGAGCGGATGTGTCGCGTTCGTGATCCTTGTGTGCAGTGAGGATACAAATATTTCACTCGCTTGAGTTTGCGTGAGTATAAAATTTTCCGGTTCGCCTGGCACAATCTGCAAAAAGTACTCCACTCCGAGCAAACCTGGGCTCTGCACCAAGATCGAGTAAGTCCCAACAGATGGGGCGGGGACTATGAGACCATCGAAGTAACTTTCTCCGGAACGGGTGATTAGGTCGAGGGTAACGACAGGCGAACATAATGCACCCCCGAGTTTCGACGTCGCACTGTCTACGCCGGCGCACTCGCATCCACCGCTTTCCCTCACTCGGCACAGAGTGATGGTTTTCGATGAGAGCTGTACCGCTCTCCTCTCGCAGGTTTCACACGATCGAGTCTCGAATACACCGACGGGATTGAAACCTCCGTCTAGAACATTTGCGATAAATGGGTGCACCGATACCTCTGCTGACGCTCTATACCACTGACACGTGCAATTTGACGCTGTCTGACAGCCCTGCTCGGACGTACTGCAGTACGGCAGAAGTCCAAGGTGCTTTGACGCTCCCGGTGTGATGGTCAGTAAAACAGATGCAGAGGACAAGCTTGGATCGGCCGAAGTGAAGGTCAAGTTATAGATTCCAATCTCAGGCTTGACCAAATGCAATCCTGAAAACGTCGCAGTGCCAGCGCTGCTGGTGCTTTCTGAAAGCGAGCCCACTCTCGGATATTGAGTCGTATCCGAAAACACAGTGAGAACAGAACCCCTCGTGACTGTTGTCTTGTTCGCACCGAGAATGTACGGATGATAACCAGTACTCGTCTCGTTCAGAGTCGCGGTCAATGTGATCCCACTCGGCATCGTTCCGAGTGGAGATTCATTCCCGGCTCCATCGACGGGCACAATCACAAAGTCGCTCAAGGGGACGGTGTCTCCAGCAGAGTATTCAGAAGCTTCCGAAGCTTGAATACTTTCCGAGAATGAACTTGCATACTCGAAACGAGTCGGACTTGAAACTTTAAAACCGTTCACTTGCCCTATTGTCACTGTGACGTTGAGCGTGGTACTCTGCAATTTCGGAGACCGCGTTATACCACCCACGTCTGCACTGACTTCAAAAACTTTCAAGATGTGAGTTCCCACTTTCGGATAATCAGCGACCAAACCCACGACCGACACTTGACCATTTCCATCGGTGTATAATACATCAGATCCAGACAAAGCGAGAGTCTCGCTCGTGATTTGGATGGTTCGGTTCGGAGCCACAGAATCTGCAGTTGAATGTCGGTCTCCCGTTCCAAGTGCAGTGCCACTCATGTCCTGGATGTCAATTGTGAACGAAGCCAATGTAACAGACTTGTCCGCTACTACATCTGGTAATACTGAGTGAGATGAAACACATGCATACCCGGCATTACCGGGAAGCATGTTTATGATCTGCTTTACCGAAGTCAAGTCTGGAGAGGAGAATGTCAGACTGAATTCCCCGACGGTCGGAGAGATCACTGCGAGATCTGCAAATCGCCAAACTCCCTGATCATCTCTACTCATTTCTAATGTTCCTCCTAAATTGATCCCTGGTGAAGCCTCTACCTTCACGGTACGTGAATCGACCTCGGCTGAACCCACAAAGTTATTTCCACCGTCGTACGCCCCAATGACAATTTCACCAGTGGATTGTGTTGGCCCCTCCGCGTACACCGTCCTCTTGCTATATGTTCCATTTATTCGAAGATACGTTGGATCACCGAGATCGATTCGTATGATTGAGTGAGCGATCAAGGGAACCCCGTTCAACACGGCTCTAAACTGTATGATGTATTTTGAAAGCTCGCCAAAGTCCCCGCGAGTTGCGGCGTCGTACGTTATATCGTCATTTGACCCGATTGCACGCGATCCTGAAGGTGCTGTGGCAACCAAATAAAGATCATCAAATGATACCCGACCGTCGCTTGTCACTTTCATTAAAGTTCCAGCGAGATCGGCGCCCACGCTCCTTTCAGCATACACTCCATTTGCATCGCGTGTGCTCGTGACTATTGAAGCATTCACCGTTACTTCATTCTCTGAAAGAGATTGAAGAGCATTCCCTGCAATATCGACGATGTCTATCGTAAAAGAGCCTATTGAGATATTGAGACCTCCTCGTAAAATGATTCCATCGGATGGAAACAGGGCGTCGTTTGAAATTGAACTTTCCGTCACCCCACCTGGGGAAGCCGTCAATCCAGCCAATTGACCCGGTTGAACGGAAAATTGAGCGTGATCTAGGATGCTCAGACTCGTCGCACATGTACCAGAAGAACAATCTGCTGCGGAGAACGTGATATTGTACTCCCCAGCGGTTGGTACTGCAGTCAACACGGGTACGAGACTCGTTTCCCCACTCGACGTCAAGGAAGACGAAGTGTCCTCTGTGATGCTCAACAAAGAAGCGCCAGTAATCGTCGCTGAAATCCGATAACCTTTAGTTCCTTGTCCATTACGATCATATGGAATTATGGTTCCATTAATGTCGACGAGTGCAACCTTAAAAGCGCCGGGCGAAAAGTCTGCGGCTGACACGAGAGCTCTGTAAGACGGTGGTCTGTCCAAGAGTTTGACTCCAGCTGGTGGTCCGTGAAGGATGAGGGATCCTCTTGAATCGCCGTAATCGACGCCATTCAATGTCACGGCAACGCTCACGGTTTGAGGAACGCCATTTACGAGCCATGGGAGAGGACTTCCAACGGGATTGTTGCATCTGCCACCTGATACTTGACACATTGGACATGCGACCTCCGTCACGCTGATGAAAGTTGCACTGGTCACACTCGCAGGATCGTCATGAAACTTGCACTTCAAATTTGGTGAATCGATATATGGACCTCCAAATAGACGAAGTTGAACTGGTGTGTTTTCATCGTCCTCACCTGTGTAGAGAGCAAGAGCGTCTTCGGACCCGATCTTCATGTTGGTGATGACTGCTGGATCGTGGTAGCGCAAGTTCAAGCTTCCAGCGCTCCATAAGGAACCTTCCCATACGTTCGTTGGATCATTTATATCGCTTGGAAACCCATCAAATGATATTTCGACTTCGCTATATCCTTGTTGAAGTGAGTTGGAGTTCGCCGCAGACGGTGCTGCACAAGAAATTGTATTCGGAGACAAGTAGGTTGCCGGTGACCATCCAGTTTCCAAGAATCCATCATTTGAATCGCGCCGATGACCAAATCGACAAGAAATTGAATGACTGAGACCGCCACTGAGCGGTTTGGAATAGAAGCCTGATCCATGTATGGTCACATCCGTTCCGGAAGTCGTTGACATGACGTGCGTCGGTTCAATGCCCGTCAAGGTCACGGTGGAATATTTCGAGTACGTCGTTGCGGTTCCTGCACTCGCAGTAAAGATCGCATGCTCCCCTGGAACTTTGGTGATACCACCGAAAACTGAAGATTCTTCAAACGTCCCCACGCGTCTGAAACACCCGCTCGTACATCCGCTCGAGGTATCAGTTCCACCTATTTCAATCTTCACGATTCTGCTGCTATCTCCGTCGCGCGATCCCACCGTCCAATACATGTAATCCTTTTCTCCAGGTCCACTCGCTTCCTGAACAGTTGCACTCAAGGCATCGCGCTCTCCTAATTCTGGATCGAGAGCTATCATGGCGAGCGGTCCATCTCCGCTCTGAAAGTTCAAGTCAAACATAAATATGCACGCCGCACGTTTGTGACAGTTTGTGCAATCTTCGTCTCTACCTGAAGTTCCGACGTATCCGTACCCGTTGTGTTTGGTGATCGCCGTAAACGTCGAGAAACGACCTTGTTTTGCGTCAAACTGTCCTTCACACGCGGAAGTCACCTTGACTGACGTCACATCCAAATACATTTCGACCCCATCACCGTTGCGAGTCCGCTGATCCGTGTTCACCTTGAATAAATTAGGATAAAATGTTCTTGACCCAGTATTATTTAAGAGAGCAGAACCAGCGAATATGACATAGTGTCCTTCACTGTTATTGTGAGGCACACTCGTCTCGATTCGCATGGCGTCGGGTTGTACTGCGCAATCTGGACACTTCTGATTCAGAAGACTCGGAGCCAGGACACTTTTCCCTGCGTCTTCTAGATTTATATTCACCATACCTATTGTTCCCCGTTGATCACTTTGATGTGTGGCTTTGTATACAATCATTCCGGTGGATTCATCCACTCCCAAAGCATCCAGGATGTACTCATCAAGCTCAAACGTTGTAGCATAAGCCCCACTCCTCGAGCTACCGAGCACGCAGGACGCCCATTGAGAATCATCTGACGAACACGCCGTCCCTTCATACTTGTATAGCACGAATTTGAATCGATTTTCCGTCGTGGCGTGCCACATGTTGACGGGAGCGATGATTCCAGTCAACGTCGTCGATACATCTGCACTCAATTTGGCATACACTCCGTACCATCCCCGTGATTTGATAGGGTTGACGTGACCATAAGCTCTCGGATGCTTCGTCGGGCACGAACTCGACGCCCCGGGGCCACAAAACTCCGGAGACGGCGCCAGTGGAAGAGGCATCGCGCCAGTCGATTCCCGTCGCGGCCCTCCAGGACCCCAACCTCGCGACGCGAAACCATTGGCGGTGAACGTCTCCGGTGACCTGGGATCGACTTCAATTATCCTGCTACCCACGGAATCTTGCGCGTAGACGTACACGACATTCTTACGAACGTCCAATAACACGTCGCTGACGTGCTTTTCATCAAACGTCGTCCCATTCGTGTCGTACGCGTACGCGACGGTACCGTCTATCCTCGTCTCCCTCCCCACCGAAGGCGTCGGAACGTCACAACTGAGTCCCATCCATCCCTCTGCGCATTCGCACACCCCATCCACGCCGCACGCACCCCGACCGACGTCCGCCGAACATCCGGCGACGCAGCGGTTAAACGTCACACTTTCGCATAAATGCGCCGATACCAGCGCGATCAGGACACCGAACGCGATCGCACCCGTCCGAAGACCTCCGCGCGCGCGTTTCGGACCGTTTCCGCCTCGCCGCGTCCTCGTCTCCGCGTTCACCGCTTCGCGACGTCGACGAACACCCCCGCGGCGCGACGTCTCTTCGTCATCCGACCGCGACGAGACCGACGCCATCGCGACCGCGAGCGCGTTCCCACGGACGCGCACTCACGTCGTTCGCGCGCGATGCATGCCCGCGTTCGAACTGAACGTCACTCACCGATCACCGTCGCGCTCGCGCGTCACCGCGCGCGTCGACGACGTGTCCCGACGCCGGGCCGCGCGAGCGCCAACCGACGCGCTCGGGACGCTCGGGACTGTTCGGAGGGTCGTGACTCGTGTTTTTCTAGACCCTAGGTGCCCCACCCCACGACCGCGCGCACCGTTTCATTTTCTTTTTGCATGGTTCATCGAATGTCTTCTACGACGGGAAGGAAGATATGAAGATATCAGGCGGAGGACCCGAGTGCGACGATGAGGCAGGGTGAGGGGGTGGTCGTGAAAAGGTTCTCGACAGTCGTTCGTGCGCTCGCGGCGATTTCACGGGATGGTAGAGGGCGTCTCGGCGAATCGACGACGCGCGCGCGTCGTCGAACACCGGCCGCCAACGCACGTATCCGACGTCCGGCGCGAGATCGGTCCATGAGAAGCCGTGTGGTGCATCGTGCGCCGTGACGAATGTCGGGAGCATGGCCTCGTGGTGACCGCTTCTGGACGAGGTGTTGAGAAACGTAAACAGCTCGAGGGCGAGCCGACGAGAGATTCGAAACGCAGGCAAGAGGGACGCCTGCCTGCGCCATGGGTCCACGTATTTACAGTAGACGCACGCTCGCCAGTGATTCCACGTCGTCTTGTTTTCTGCGAATCGAAACGTGGTGTTGAAGGCGACGAGATCGCTTCCATCGACCGCGTCGTATTTTGAAAACAACCGAGCCCACGAGCCCGTGTACGCGACGTCGGGTTCGACGATCCACGCCTGTTCATACTCACTCAAGGCGAGCCACCTGATCGCGGCTGGTTTCACCGATGCGCCGTAAATTCCAGAGAATAAATGAAACGACACGCCCCAAGCCTCTCGTTCGATGTCTCGAGACGCCTCCACGACGGTGATTCCTTCGAAAAACGACGAAAGATTCGTACCGCCTTCGCGCACGACGACAGGTGCGTACGGACCTGGAATGTCAATATCCCTGAATATCGCATCAAAAGCGACGTGAGATAAACGTTCGTGCTCTTCGGCGTCACTGACGGTCAAGATGATGGCCATCGAGGGTTTTAAACCATTCCGACGCGAGAACAAGGAGAATAAGGAGAATACACACGACGCCGAGACGGCGAGACTCGCGAAGACGCAAACGAAGCGAGGTAAACACCGACGAAGGACGCGCTTACGCATCGATATTGGCACGTATGTGCTCACGAAGGGAATTTTTCAGACGCAGCGAGCGATATCATCGCAGTGCGTGGCCATCTGTGACGATTCAGAGTCCGTCACATGGTGCTTTTCTTCTCCGATGGAGTTACACAATTTACAAATGTGTTCTGGTACTAATCCAGACCTATGTGAGCATCCTCGTCGTGCAAAAGCCGACCGATTTGTTCCATTCGCTCTCTGTTGACCCTCTTTTCCCTCGCCATGTCTAACAGCACTCCTCGCATTTCGTTTTCGACGTCTTCGACTTGCTGATACGCCTCGCGAACCATGGCGTCGCTCTCTTCTCGGATGGCGACGGCGCGAGCTTCGTACACAGTCGCTTTTTCGCGAACGTTCGCGAGTTGATCGCTCAACTCCTTGACCTGAATCTCGAGTTCGACGTTTCTCGACGTTTCTATCGTCTCTCGAGTCTCCAAAGTCTTGGTCAACTGGGAGACTTGCGATTCGAGGAGAGTAATCGTTTTATCGCGCTCGCCGACGGCGGCTTTCGCATTCTCGAGCGCGCGCTCGTACGACGCGTGATCCACCTGTGCGTCGTCGAGAGCTCTCTCGAGTTCAGACGCGTTCAAGTCCAGAGCTTCCACCTGACGCGTCAGAGATTGACACTCTCCGGTCGTCGCGGCGAGCCTCGCCTCGGCGTCCGACAGCTCTTCTTCGCTCTTCTTCGTGGCTCTCGAATTTTCCTCTCTAAGACGAACAGCCTCGTCCTTGAGCGACTTGATGAGTTCGCTCTGATGCTGAAGCATGTCACTTTTGATCTTCAAGCCTTCATCCGCGGATTCGAGCTTCAATTGAAGCGTCTCGACGTCGCGAATGAGACGCTCCGCCGCCTCTTCTCTCGAACGCGCCTTCGCCTCGCGCGCCTTGGCGGTTTTCTCGGCTCGCATCGCGGCGTTCCGCGCCGCCTCAACGGTGTGATGGGAATCCTCTCGATCACACATCGCTTTTCGCGCGTTTTCGAGCTCTCCCTCGAGGATTTTCACCATCTCTCGCGTCTTGGCGAATCCGTCGAGCTGATCTCGTTGACTCTCCACGACTCGAGCCAACTCTTCGTTCAGCGCCTCGGCTTCTTCGCGCTCCTTCTCCATCGTTTTTATGCTCTCGATGAGATTGACCACCTCTTCCTTGCTATTCTTCAAATCTTCTTCCCGTTGCACCGCAATCTCCGTGTGCGCGCGCAGTTCCTGCTCCATCGCCGCCACGCGCTCGAGCAAACGCGCCTTTTCCGCAGTCGCCTCGACGTGCGCCGCCGATTCTTGCCGAGCCTGATTGACGCGTTCGTTCAGCATCACGTTCTGTTCGTCGACGTACATGGACTTTAAATTAGCCAAATTCTCCGCCGCTTCGATCCTCACCTCGCGCAGCGTCCCCTCGAGCTCCATCGCGCGTCGCTTTTCCGCCTCGCCCTCGGCGCGCGCCGCCTCTGTCGCCGTCTCGGCTCGAGTCAACTCTCGACGAAGCGCGTCGATTTCCTCGCGAACAAGCTCGAGTTCCCTCGGATCGACGTCGGGTGATTTCTGTGTCTCCGCGTCGCGCGTGCGCGGGCCGTCCGTCTGTACCCCTTCGTCTTGAACGCGCGCGACGCGGTCCTCGAAATCGATGACGCGCTTCGTCGTCGCGAGTTGGACGCGCGCGTCGTCGTCCCTCGTCGGCACGCTCGCGTCGTTCACGTCGCGATTTTCTTTCATCACCTCCTCTCGTCGAGGCGTTCGCGAAAAGTGTTCGGCGCGCGGCGGCGTCATACCACCGTTCGGACGCTCGCGATCGCTCGAGCGTCTCGTCGTCGAGATGGTTTTCGCCATGGCGCGCGTGCTCGTCTCCACGCTCACGACGACTCCGTCCAGATGCGCGAGCCAAGGAACGAGCGAGGTCATCGTCAACCTGTACGACGCGTTCTCACACATCTCGTTCGTTTCTCTTCCGATCACCGATCCCGGTTCCATCTTTAATCGAAGAGACTCCAACCGCGTGAGTTCGCTCAGCGCGCGCGCGCCGCCGAGACTCGTCAACGCGTTTCCCCTCGCGTCCAACGCGCGTATCATCCACTCCGCCCCATCGCTCCGACTCAACCCGTTCAAACACGCAATTTTATTATTCGACACGTTCACAACCTCCAACGTCGACGATAACTCCCCGAATCCATCCAAATTCTCCAACGCGTTGCTCGCCAAACTCAGTCTCCGTAAATTCTTCAGACGTCCCAACCCTCGCGTCGTCGTCACCAGATTCGACGACGCGTCCAACTCCTCTAATCGCGTCAACCTCCCCAACGCCTCACACTCCACGCTCGTTATCTCACACGCGTGCACCGTCAGCGTTCGCAGATTCACAAACGTCTCCAATCCCTCGACGCGTCCCAGCGTTCCCAGCGGCGTCCCGTACGTCGCCAACTCGCGCACGTCGTCGCTCGCCATTCGTCTCCCTCGCGCGCCCTCTCCGATCACCGGTCGAAGATCGATCGTCGACTCGTCGTCATCTCTGTCTCTCTCTACACTCTCTTCTCTCTCTTCGCTCCCTCTCTCGTCTCTCGCGCCTCCTCCTCCGAATCGCGCCTCCTCCTCCATCATCACCGTCGTCTCCGCGCGCGGTCGAGTCATCGCCACCGTCATCCGTCTCGTCCGTCTCGTCGGGTCCGTCTCGAACCGGTGTGCGTGAATGAATCACGAATCGAGTCTCGATCGATCGATCGATCTCTCGCTTTCGATCGATTCGTCCTCGTCCTCGTCCTCGTCTGCGGTCGTCTCGTCTCGGTCGTCATCCATCTCATTCATCGTATCGTCTCCCCGTCCTCTCGAGGCGTCGCTTCGGATTTTTTATCGTCATCCATCGATGGGGGGTGTGTACGTAGTGTGAGCGATCGAACGGAATATACATACATACATACACGGAGCCACATCGAGTCGAGCGTAATACAGACGGTGTTTGGATCAAAACGGATGTATGTATGAGACGTATAGGTATACAGTCTATATAGGAGACACACACACAGACGAGCGACGCGAGACACCCCACGCGAGAGACGTCGGCGGTCGGTGGACGAGGACGAGGACGAGTATGGGAACGAGGACGAGGGGAGAGATGGGGGCGATGATGCTCGAACTCGCCCGTCGCGGGACGACGAGCACGAGCGAGACGGGGTGGGGGAGAGGGTCGAGGATGACGACGACGACGACGACGACGCGATTCGTCCCGAGGATGAAAATGTGGATGCGCGAGAGGACGCGCGCGGAGACGCGAGGGAGGGCACGCGACGGTCGAGAGGGTGCGTTCGGTGCGTTCGCGTTCGCGTTCGCGTACGGGGGGGTGACGGTGTCCGAGGGGACGTGCGATGCGAAGGCGGAGGATGTAAAGGCGGCGGCGGCGGCGAGACGCGGCGCGGAGGCGCGCGCGCCGACGTCCAACGCGTCGACGGCGCAGTGGAGGATATACACGGACATAGGCCGAGGTTTAGTGCGAGAGGGGAAAGTAGACGAGGCGAGAAAGTACCTCGAGCGCGCGCTCGTGGAGGCGAAGCGTGGGTTCGGGGAAGACGACGCGCACGTGGCGGCGGCGCTCAACAACCTCGCCGAGTTGCGCAGAATAGAGTCGAGGTGGGAGGAATCGGAGCGCATGTTCGGCGAAGCGTTGAAAATCTTACGAAATGCGTACGGAGAAAATCATCCCGCCGTCGGGACCGCGTTACACAATCTCGCGGGGTGTCGATTGGCGCAAAATGACGTCGACGGAGCCTTCGCGCTGTACGCCGAATCGCTCGCGCGCAAGGAGGCGACGCTTGGGACGAATCATCCCGAATACGCCACGACGCTCTATCACATGGCGGAGGTGTTGTGTCGAAACGAACGCAAAGAAGACGCCGTGGTGGTCTTGGAGCGTTCGATCAGAGTGAGCGAAGAGATCGGCGCCGCGCACACCGACGCGTATCTCAAGCGGATGAAGCGTTTGGCGCAATTGCTCTTTGAGTGCGAGCGGTACGAGGACGCCGAGCGCGTTCGGAGACGTATTTTGAGTAATTTGGAGGACATGCACGGTGAAGAACACGTAACAATCGCGGGCGCGTGCGAATCGCTCGCCCTCGTCCTCACCGAGCTCGATCGTTTGGACGAGGCGGGACGTCTTCTCGAGCGCTCGACGAAGATTCTCTCGCGTCTGCGAGGCGACGGCGCGGCGCTCGCGCTCGCCTCGGCGAGACTCAATCTCGGTGAAATCGCAGAGAAACGCTCGAACACGGACGAGGCGATAACATTCGCTCGTCTCGCCCTCGACGTGCTCTCACCGAGCGCGCTGGACGCCATCAGACGCGACGATTTACGAGACGACGTTCGCGTCGGCGTCGTCCTCCAACACGCGCGCGCCGCCGCGCTCCTCCGCCGCCTCGCCCCGGGCGATCCTCGCGCGCGTCATCACGCCCACACCGCCGCTCAAAATCTCTCCGCCGTGTCATCCATCGCCGAAAAATCGGGCGGTACCATCCAAACCCGCGTGCGCGACGCCGCGCGCGCCCTAGACGTATCCTCGTGTAACGAATAGCGCTCCGAGCGGCGGCGCCCTTCGCGAATGAATGAATGAATGAATCATCGAATCATCGAACGAATAAATCGTCCCTCGGACGCGAACCCTCACGACCCCCCCACCGATGCACCCACCGCTCGCACCTCCACGTCCTCCGGGTCGTAAATCACCAACAACACGAGCGAACACGACGGACAGTGCGCGACATCGTCCCCTCGTCGCAGTTCCTCGAGCGTGATTTGGAAAAAATCCCCGCACGGGCACTGATACGTGAACGCCTCGAGTTCCTCGCTCCACTCCATGTCCTCCAGATCCACCTCATCGTACGCCCCGTGCATCGCGCGACGAGGTTCGTCGACCCGTCGCGTCGTCGTCTCCCTCGCCGCCATTCATTCATTCATTCCATTCATTCATTCATCTCTGCCGAGGACGGGGCTGTGGACTTTGTGTATTGGTTTCTCCACATCATAGGATATTGATGTCTCTACTATGGAGTTTTTGAGACACCCTCCTCGTGCGACTCGACCGTCTCGCTCGAATGACCATCGACCCGACCGGTGAAAAGGGGCGTCTGCGTGGAGCGTCTAAGGGTTTAGAGAGAGATGAATATTGAATATAGTCTTAAAACGTATTGAATACGTACAATGGAGACGATGGGTCCGCACGCCATGGACGTGACACACGCCGACGTCGTTCGGTGTGGATGAGTGCGTGACGGATGCGAGAGAGCGGGACGACGGAGGGGAGATGACGGGACGTCGAGTCTTGGGAATCGGACGACGACGGGTGGTG
>MDTE01179016.1_pt1 | contig 29428 bp, 31 predicted proteins | sample 811231 | NCBI WGS metagenome assembly MDTE01 (sample SAMN05326651, study PRJNA326480) | marine metagenome | isolation source: seawater | place: Indian Ocean: Red Sea | collected 2010 | reverse complement strand
GAAAGCCTCTGGTTTTAAAAAAGCCGATACTGCTACAAAGACAGCTGCTAGACCAACTAAACTATGAAATCCTGCTACCAACTCTGGCATTGCTGTCATTGGTATTCTAAATGCTATAAATGCACCAATAGACCCACCAATTAAAATGAATATTAATACATATGCAAATCCTAAACTAAAATTCCCAACAGACAAAAAAGTCACAATTATTGCAATCACCATACCGGCAATACCAAAATAATTTCCTTGTCTAGAGGTCTCTGGTGATGACAGACCTCTCAATGCTAAAATAAATAGTATACCTGAAATTAAATAGAATAATGCTGAAAGATTAGATGACATAATTATTTTTTCTTCTTTTTATACATTTGAAGCATTCTGTGTGTTACTAGAAAACCACCAAAAATATTTACGGCTGCTAAAATTATAGCAAGAAATCCAAAAATATTTGAAGTCTCAAATATATTTTCTGAGTAACCAGCTAATGCAGCAATAATAGCTCCAACAATAATTACAGACGAAATAGCGTTAGTCACTGACATTAAAGGTGTGTGTAGTGATGGAGTTACACTCCATACTACATAATAACCTACAAAAATTGATAAAATGAATATACTTAATCTAAATATAAAAGGATCTATTTCCATTATTTCACTTTCGTTTTTTCAATTATCTCATCCTCTAATTTTATCTTAAAATCTTTTGAATCTTTATCATATAAATTATTTAGAAAATTAAACATATTTTTTGCATAAAGATTTGAGGCTGAAACTGGTAATTTATTTAAGATATTTGTTTCTCCCATAATTTTTACACCATTAGCATCTATTACTTCATCAACTTTAGTTAGTTCTGAATTTCCTCCTTGTGATGCAGCTAAATCATATATTACTGAACCACTTGTCATTACGTCAATCATGTCTTTTTTTATGATTATTGGAGCTTTTTTTCCAGGTATTAAAGCAGTACATATAACAATATCAATTTTTTTTAAAGTTTCTCTTAATAGCTCCTCTTGTTTTTTTTTAAAATCAACAGAAGCTTCTTTTGCATAGCCACCTTCTGTTTCTAAATTTTCTGCCCCTTCAACAGTCAAAAATTTACCACCCAAACTTTCAACTTGCTCTTTAGATGCTGATCTTACATCTGTTGCAAATACAATTGCTCCCATTCTTTTTGCAGTTGCAATAGCTTGCAATCCTGCAACACCCGCACCTACAACCAAAACTTTTGCAGCTGAAATTGTTCCAGCAGCTGTCATCATCATTGGTATTGCTTTTCGAAAATAAGCAAATGAATCAACAACTGCCTTATATCCTGCTAAATTTGCTTGTGAAGACAATATATCCATTGATTGTGCTCTTGTTATTCTTGGTAAAAGTTCAAGTGAAAAACAATTAATATTTTTTAACGTCAATTCTTTTAATTTTTTTTCATTCATATAAGGATTCAAAACACCAATTAAAATTTGATCTTTTTTTAATTGATTTAAATTTTCATCATTTGGAATATTCATTTGTAAAATTGCCCTTGCATTTGAAATAACTTCATCATTTTTTGAAATAATTGCACCTTCTTCCTCGTAATCTTTGTCACTTATTCCTAAATGTATTGCATAATCTTTACTTAGATAAACTTCTAATCCTAAAGATTTGTATTTTTTTACAATATCTGGAGTAATAGCAACTCTTTGCTCAATATTTTTATTTTCAGAGATAGATCCTACAATCATTTTATAAGAGAAATATTGCCATTAATATTAATATTATTACTACTACAACTGAACCCCAAAGTACAAACTTTGTAAAGTTATTCCAATTTTTTTTATGGTCATCATTATCCATAAAAATTATTTTTGTCTTGCTTTAAATTTAGGATTATTTTTATTTATTATATAAACTCTTCCTCTTCTTCTTACTAATTTAGAATTTAAATCTCTTTTTTTTAGGGATTTTAATGAGCTTTTTATTTTCATGATTTTTTTTTTGCCGGCGATGACTTACTCTTCCATGTCTTAAGACAAAGTACCATCAGCGCAGACGGGCTTGACTTCCGAGTTCGGAATGGGATCGGGTATAACACCATCGCAATAACCACCGGCAGTAAGCTTTATAAGCATTTAATTATAATTGTAAACTAAGAAATATTATTGATTTTTCTTATTTATTTTCTTTTTTAAATAGTCCTTTAACTGTATTTTTCCAAATAATTTATAAACTTTATTAGATAAGTTCATACTAGTTAATGCAGATGCGTACCTTTCACCTGGTCTTGAGGACAAAAATTTAATTGGAGAATTAAACATTTTTGCTACCTGAAGAATTGAATAACTTTTCTTATTTGAAATACTGTAGAATCTACATTTATTTTTTTTGTAGGCATAAAAACATGCATCTACAGTATCCTTAACATGAGTAAACCTTCTAGTTTGTGATCCTGGCTTAACAACTGTTAAAGGGATTTTTTTCTTATATTGATCCTCAAAAATTCCTATAACCGTTGCCATACTTCCTGATTTTATTTGATTTGGTCCATAAACATTATAAAAAAAAATTACTTCATATTTGAAATTAAACCATTTTTTTAAATTTTCTAACATTTCAAGGTTTTTAGCTTTTGTAAAAGCATATGGAGACAAGTTTTTATCATTTCCTTTATTGCCAATACTTGCAGATGTAGCTGAATAAATTAATTTTATATTATTTTTTAAACAAAAATTGAATACTTCATTTGTCCCAATAGTATTTGACTCCATGCATTGACTCATCTTTAAAAAGCTTTGATATATTCTAGAAAATTCTCCAAAATGAAAGAGTGCCTTAATTTTTCTTTTGTAATTATTGAGGATTTTAGAAATTTTTTTTGTATCAGATGAAATATACTTTACTCGATTATTGATGTTGTGATTTCTCTTTTTGCCTGTTGAATAATTATCTATACTTATAATATTATAACCAGTATTTTTAATTAATTTTTCTATTAAGTTAGAACCAATAAAACCAGCACCACCTGTTACTACTATATATTTTTTCATTTTTTAATTAAACAGATAATACATTTTTCATATAAAAAAATAAAAACTATTTAAATTTATATATAAAATAATATCCATTATGCTTTTTTACTCTGATTTTACTTAAAGATCCTCCAGTACATGGAGTGGGAGTTCCCCAACAATGTCCCTCGGTTTTATATATTGTTAAATTCGAAGAATATTTCATAGAAATATAATCTTTTTGTAAAGTCGCATAAAATGGAAAGTTGTCAAATCTATATAAATCTGTCCTATTAAATTCTTTTTCAACTCTATTAATATTTTTAACATTAAATATTAAAATTACTAATATTATCAAATATTTATAATTATTTTTTGTAAAATCATTATTACTTAATTTTTTAAATACCAATCCAACTGGTATAGATAATGTCAAAAACACAATTGCATACCCTCCGTATCTCAATTGTGGGTGATTTAAAAACCAAAAAAGAAAGATTGTAAAAATAATTCCATAAAAAAATATTATTTTTTTATTTAGGATTGTTTTTTTTTTTATGTTTGAAATACTTCCAAACATAGAAAAAATTACGATAAAAATTAAAATCATTATTCCTAATTGATCTAAAATTTTAGTTAAGAAATAAGTTTTTATCCAATTTCCAAGCCAATTAAAATTTTGAATATATTCTAAAGGATTATCAACTTGATAATTTGGAGAAGCACCACCTTTAGACCATTGTTCAAGCCAAACAAATAATTTTTTATAGGATTTACTGTCCTCAGCCCAACCTAAATTATCACCAAAACAAGTGAAATTTACAGGTGAAATTAAACAACCAGTTGAAACGAAATGATGAGAAAAATATATCAATAAAAATAAAACAAAGAAAGAAAATGATTTTGATTTAAAAATTGTTAAAAAATTTTTTTGAAAATTATTATTTATAAAGATAATTGTAAATCCGATTAAGACATAGGGTATGAAATAAGTTTTTAAACTTATACAAAATCCTAACAAAGGAATTAAATACAATATGTTATTTATATAAAGTTTTCTTTTTTCAAAACATGTGTATTGAAATATTTTTATAACTAAAATTACAATCAAAATTTGTCCAACTTTATCTGTTCCAAATTCTGAAAGTCTATTAAAAGATAAGTTAAAATAGCAAAATGCAAATAAATACAAAAATTTTATTACATCATTATTTTCTTTTGAGAAAATTTCCCTAAATAGAAAAAAATTAAAAAAAATCAAGAAGTATAATAAAGAGAAATGAAAAGAAAAATATTCAACAAAAGGAATGTAAAAAGTAGAATTCAAGAAAAATAAAGATGATAATAATTTATAGCCATGTCCTAAATTGGACATACCAAATATTACTTTTTGCTCCGTTAAATATTTTGTAAATGGCAAATGATAATAAGAAAAATCATCATGAGTTTTCGATATTAATAATGCTGAAAATAAAAAAAGGGATATTAGAAAAATTATTTTTAAGTAGCTTTTCTTATCTTTTACATTAATAAAAAAAAATAAAACGATACCAGCAAAATGTAAAAAAATATTATGAATAAAACTATGTGCTACAAAAAAACTTGATAGTAATGAAATAAAAGCAATAAAAAATAAGCCAAAAAAACCAATATAGATTACATTTTGATCATTCATGCTTTCCATTGTTCCAAAACATAAATTTTGAAACATTATGCCATATCCTATTACGGATAAGAGAAAAAGATAGAAAGTTAAAAAAAAAATTATAAAATCCATTAATTATATTTATTTTAATAAAAATTAGTTTTATTCTTATTAATCAGAAAATTCATTTAATATTTTAAAAGTATATATATTTAAAAAGAATTTGATATTATAGAATAGTTTTTAAAAATCATATATCAATTTATGTATTTTATTAATCTTATAATTTTGTATTTAATAATACTGTGTTTTACAGTGTTAATTTCAAAAAAAATGAATTTGTATGACTTACCAAATAAAAGAAAAATTCATAATTTAAAAATATTTAATACTGGTGGGGTGATAATTTACATTTTTTATCTTTTAATAATTTATCTTTATGAATTTAATTATAATATTGAATTAATCATTTCAATTGGGTTTTTTATTTGTGTTGTTGGTTTTTTAGATGATAGAATTAATTTAAATCCATCTATAAAAGTTATATTTATTATAATTCCATCTGCATATTTAATTTTTAATGGAATAAAAATAGATGATATAGGTAATTACGATTATATTGGCACTTTAAATCTGGGCAAATTTCAAATCCCCTTTTTAATTCTGGCTTTAGGATTGTTAATAAACGCTACTAATTACATAGATGGTGTAGATGGCTTATTATTAACTTTTTTTATATCATGTCTAACCTATTTTATTTTTCTCATTGATGAACCAAAAACAATCTATTTGATGAAATTACTTTTAATCCCTCTTATTCTAAATTTAGGTCTAAATATGTTGCCTTCAAAATCAAAATTTAAATTTTTTTGTGGTAACATTGGAAGTTTGTTTATCGGCTTTTTTATAAGTTTTTTAACTATTGAACTTTACAATGGATTTAATATCCATCCAGCGTATTTGATATGGCCATTATGGTATCCTGTTTACGATTTTTTATTTGTAAGCTTAAACAGAGCAATACAAAGAAAATCAATTTTTTCTCCTGATAATTCTCACCTTCACCATAAAATTTTGATTTATTTAAATCAGAGTCATTTGAAAACAATTGTCCTATTCTTTGTTCTAAATGCTTTAATAATTTACTTTGGTTTTCTATTAAGTAATTTTTCAAAATTGTTATCTTTAGTATCTTTTATTTTAGGCTTTATTATTTATTTTTCATTAAGATTTAAATTCAAAAAATGAAAACAATAAAAAATAATATTAATAATTTTTTATACGTTTTGATATTATTTTTTCCCATTTTAATAATTTTAGGACCGGTAGCTCTAAATATTTTCTCTATAATTTTTTCGTTATACGCCATAGTAAATTATAAAAATTTTTTTAAATTAAAAGTTTTCAATTTAGAAATTTTGATTTTCTTTTTTACTTTTATAATTTTCATATTTCCATATGATAGTATAAATTTTGAAAATTCTTTTTCTAAATATTTAGCATTTATAAGATTTATTTTGATGTTATTTGGCTTAATTTTCTTTTTTGAGAAAGAAAATAAAGATAAAAAATTTTTAGCTAGAATTTATAAAACCTATATTTTAATTTTAACAATTATTATTATTGATGTATTATATGAGTTTTATTTTGGATCAAACATTTTAGGATTTAGTTCAAGTTATAAAGGTCGAATTGCAAGTTTTACTAATGATGAATTAATTATTGGGTTTATATTTAGTATTTTAGCACTCTCAACATTAGTTTTCATTTATAAAAATAATACTAATTTAAAGTTTTTATTTATCATTATTATTTTTTTGATAATTAGTTTTTTGATCGGAGAAAGATCTAATTTTATAAAATTGACAACACTTATAATGTTATTCTACCTAGTAAATATTAAAAATTTTAATTTTAAATCTTTTTTATTTAAAATAATAATCATAATTACTTTATTGATATCATTTTTAGAAATAACGAAAAATACTTATCAAGGAAAAAAGATTTACAGTACATTTAATAATTTAATTTCTTTCAAGGAAAATAAGATTTCATTGAATATTAAAAAAGAATTTCTAAATACTAGGCACGCTGCTCATTATATGACCGCCTACAAAATCTTTTTGGATTATCCTGTTTTTGGTATTGGTATAAATAATTTTTATCAAGAAAGTAGCAAAAAAAAATATAAGATAGAAAATTACAGCTCTTCTTCGAATCATCCTCACCAAATTTATTTAGAAATAATTTCTGAAGTTGGATTGTTTGGATTGGTTTATTTTTTACTCATTTTTTTTTATCCAATTTATATATCCTTAAAAAAAGTTTTAAAAAGTAAAGAAATTAATTTAATCTCACATCTTCTTTTGCATATTTTTTTTATATTTCCAATTTTACCATCAGGTAGTTTTTTTGGTACAATTTATGGGATACCATTCTGGTTCAATTTAGCAATATTGATTTATCTTTCTAAGATGAACTTAAAAAATTTTAAAAAATAAAAAAATCTAATTTTACGTTAGTATTTATTTATTAAATCATAAATAAATCTTTTCCTTAAAAAATACAATGACAATATCAATAATCTATAAAATGATTTTAAATTTCCCATTTTCATAAACTCTTTGTAAACCCGAAATCCATTTGTTAAATTTAAAAAAATATTTGAAGACAAAGAATTTTTTCTTTTCCTGTAATTTGTTAGATTTTTATTTAAACCCATTATAAAAGAAATTTTTTTTGAAATATTTAACCACAGAATATAATCCTCCTTTGTACTAATGTTTGCAAATTTTAATTTAAATTTTTTCAAAAATTTTAATTCAATCATTACTGTTGATAATCCAATGTCACAAGAATTTAATATTTGATTATAACTTAATTTTTTTTGAGCTTTTCTGAATGATATTTTTTTTCCTAATTCATTTATTATGTTATATGAAGTATGTGAAAATGGAATTTTAAACCTTCTCATAAAATTTAACTGTGTTTTTAATTTATTTTTATGCCAAACATCATCACTATCAAGAAAAGCAATATATTTGGACTTGCTATATTTAATTCCAATATTTCTTGACAAGCCTGCTCCCAAATTTTTTTTATTATCGATAATTTTAACTGAGGACTCAAATATTTTTTTTTTTGATAAATATTTTTTTATATATTTTAAATCATTTTTATTTTCATCATCATAAATGATCAATATTTGGAATTTTTTATAACTTTGTAAAAAAACAGACTCTAAAGCTAAAAATAAATAACTGAGGTTATTTTTATATGGAATTATAACAGTTACTAAAGACACGCAAATTTATATGAAACAAAATAACTAAAATCAAATCTTTTTTTAATTTAATTTTAATTCTTGCAAAATTTTTTTTGCTCTAAATTTTAGTGAATAACTTTTACTAAGTTTATGATTATTTCTTGAAATAATAAATTGCTTGTGAGGTTGATTTTCTAATTTCAGTATTTCATTTTTCCAAGAATAAGGATTAGTATAGTTCTTTACAAAAATTGCATTTATGTTTTCTTTAATAGCTTCTCTCAAAATATTAAAATCAGAACAAATTATGATTTTACCTGCACTTAAATAATCAAATAACTTAAGAGGTGAAGTGAATTGAGTTATATCACCTACATTACCAGCAACTTTTATATTCGAAATATATGGCATTAATAATATATCCATTTTAGATAAAATTTTTGAAATTTCTCGATAAGGAACCCAACCATTTAAATGCAAATTTTTAATCAGACTATATTTCTTATAGTTTTTTAAATTATTAATATCTCCATATAAATAATATTCATTGTGTTTATCTATTTTAGCTAATTTATATATAAGACTAGAACCCCTAGATTTATAAAGAGACCCTAGATAACCAATTTTAAAAAAATTTTTATTATGATTAAAAGTAAACTTTTTTTTAATTGATGATCCACTTGGTAATACCAAAATCTTATTTGTATTTACAGAATATTTATTAATATAGACCTCTTTAACACCATGTGAAATTGCTATGATTTTAAGAATATATTTAGAATTGATATATTTTAATTTCTTTACCAAAAATCTTACAATTCTTCCTTCCATGTCAAGATCATGATGCAATTCTAAAATTACTTTTTTTTTTAATAATACTAATAAAAAACAAGTAAAAAAATTTCTCGTCATATAAATTTCGGGTTTAAATTTAAAACTGACATAAATAGAAATTAATGAAAAAAGATAATATCTCATACCTAATGGAAATTTTTTAAATTTTTCTAAAATTTTGACAGAGTATTTGTATTTTACATCGTAAATTTTAAAAAAATTTTTTTTTTTAGACGATGCTCTCGTTATTAAAGTTACATCATTTCCCAACTCTGAAAATGCTTCGCACATTTTGACTATTTGAATTGAACTAGCATATTGTGAGCCTATTGCTGAATTAGATAAATAACAAATTTTCATTTATTTTATTTTATTGATTTTTTTTTAATTTTATAAATAAAGTCTCGTTATTCTATCTTTAATGCATAAAAAAACAATTTTTTATGTATAAAGTTTAAATTATGAAAAGAAAAATATACATATTAATTAAATCAATATCATTATTTTTTTTGGTCATTAGCTTAAAAATTAATAATCACAGATTATCAGCATTTATTATATGGCTTAATATGCGTAAACTTAAAATAATAAAACATAATAATAAAAATATAAAAAAAATTTTATATTTTTCAAAAAGCGGAGGTAATCATGATTTGTTAAGATCATTCGATAATCATAACAACAAAAAGAAAAATAATATTATTTTTTATTGGATTCCAAGAAGTTTTATTAAAAAAATTTATATATATTATTTCAAAAGTAATTACAAAAAAGATTACTTTACGAAAGTAACAAATGCAGATGAAATTTACAAAAAAAAACAATATATTAATCGTTTAAATTCTATATTTAGTTCTTTAGATAAGTTCATCAAATTAGATGGTTTCATAAGTTTCAATATATTTTATTACGCTGAAAAATATCTTGATGAAGTCTGTAAGAATTTAAATAAAAAGTTCATTATTCTTCATAAAGAATCTGCACTAAGTCCAGCTGAAGAAATACATTTCACTAAAGGGTATAAAAAATATAATGAAAAATCTCTATCTCATAAAATATCTGTTTACTCTGATAGTCAAAAAAAAATCTTAATAAAAAGCAAAATTGCAACCAAAAATCAAATAGTAGTTAATGGTTGTGCTAGGTCTGACTATGCTTTCAAATTAAGAAAAGTAAAACCTCAAAAAAAAATTATTGTATTTTATTTAATAGAAACGAAAAGATATTCTGTTACAAAATTTCAAAGAGTTTTAAAAATTACAAATGTCAATTGGAAAAAATTATATGAACAAACACTCAAATATCTTCTCGAATATGCAAAAAATAATCCTGATGTTCAGTTAATACTTAAAGGTAAAACAGGTGTTCATAAAATAAATGAAATTAATCCTGAATTACTTCCTAAAAATTGTATTTATATTTATGGTGGCACGGGTGAAAAGCTCTTAGATGAAGCAAAGGTTGTTATAGCATTTGGTTCTACAATTGTATTTGAAACTATTGCAAGTAACAGAAATCTGATCATCCCAAATTTTAATTTAGAGCATCAAAAAAGAAAAAAATTAGTAGTACAAATTGCAAATAAAAAATATTTAATTAATTCCAAAAAAGAATTTTATAAAAAATTGGATTATTATTTAAATTCAAAATATGTAAATAAAAAATTATCTAATGCGGACTATAAAACACTTAAATATTATATTGGAAATTATGATGGTATGGCTGGAAAAAGAATAAGAAATTTTTTATATAGTATATTTAAATAATGAATAAATATATTTAAACATTAATGCAAAAATCAATTAATAATAAATTCATTTGTATTATTCTTGCTAGGAAAGGTTCAAAGAGAATTAAAAATAAAAATTTAGTAAGAATCAATCAAAAGCCACTTATTACATACACTATAAATGCAATTAAGAAATTAATGCCTTTAAATAATATCTATGTATCAACAAATGACAAAAAGATTATTAAAATTGTAAAAAAAAATAAAATAAATTTTATTAAAAGACCTGAAAATTTATGTAAAGATTATAACACTTCAGAAGAAGGAATTATTCACGCGATGGAAATAATAAGAAATAAGAAAGACTTTAAAGACGTTATATTTTTACAAGCTACTAGTCCCCTAAGAGACAGTAATGATATTATTAAATGTGTTCAAAAATATAAGAAAAAAAAATTAGATAGCATTTTTTCTGCATTTGTTGCTAAGAGGTTTATTTGGACAAAATCAAATAAATTATCTTCTTTAACTTTCGATTATAAAAAAAGACAAAGATCACAAAACTTAAAAAAATTAATAATAGAAAATGGAGCAATATTTATTTTTAATGCTAAAAAATTTTTGAAAATCAAAAATAGAATTTTTGGTAAATTTGATTTCTTTGAGATGAATGAAAATAAATCTTTTGATATTGATACTTTAAAAGATTTAGAAATTGTAAGAAAAATTTTAAGATAATTTATGAATATTTTGATAATTGGTGCTTCAGGTGGTTTAGGATCAAATATCTCAAAAACTTTATACCCCCTAGCCTCAAAATTAATTTTAACCTCAACAGATATCAAGAAAATCAAATTCAAAAAAAAAAATGTTTTAAAATTTAAATTAAATTTCAAAAATGATTCACAAATAAAAAAATTATTAAAAGGTTTAATTAAAAAATTTAAACATATTGATGTAGTGATAATAACTTCTGGGATTTTCTCTTACGACAAAAATTTAATTAATTTTAAAAATATGATTAATTTTTATAAAATAAATGTATTTGGTCATGCAGTTTTAATAAATGAATTTTATAAATTAAAGAAAAAAAATAAAAAAACTTATATATTTTCTATTGGATCATCAAGTGCATTAAAGAACTTTCCTGATACTTCACTATATTGTTCAAGTAAACACGCAATGGATTCCATTATAAAAAGTCTAAACTTTAAAACAAAAAAAAAGAATATATTTAATACGTTGGTTCACACGGGTTCTCTAAAAACAAAAATGGGCAAAAAAATTAAAAAACAAAATTATAATAATTTTATCAATCCACAAATTATTTCAAATAAGATTAAATTTAATATAATAAAAAAAATTTATAAAGAAGAAATCAAAATTTTACGAAAAAATGTTTAATAATATTGGAGTTATGCAAGGAAGAATGGTTCCTTCTGAAAAAAAAAACAGAATTCAATATTTTCCAATTAAAAATTGGAAAAAAGAAATGAGTTTAATGGCAAAAAATAAAATTCACAAATTAGAGTGGACAATAAATTACGAAAAAATAAAATTTAATCCTTTGTTTGATCAAAATCGATTAAATGAAATTATTTATTTAAAAAAAAAGTTAGATATAGAAATACCAAGTGTCACCTGTGATTTTTTTATGGAAAAACCATTTTTTAAAAAGAATAATGAATTTACATTAAGTATTCTTAAAAAAATTATTCATAATGGAAAAAAAATTGGAATAAAATATTTTGTATTACCTTTGGTGGATAATTCTTCAATTAAAAATGAAAAATCTGAAAAATTAATCATCAATAAATTAAATAAATTTAAAAAATATTTAAATAATGATCAAAAAATATTATTTGAAATAGATTATAGTCCTAGAAAATTAAAAAGATTCATGTCAAACTTTAACAGTAAATTTGGAATAAGTTATGACAGCGGAAATAGTGCTTCGAAAGGTTATTCAATTAATGATGAGAAAATATATTTCAATAAAGTTTATAATATCCATATTAAAGATAGGTATTTAAATGGAAAAACTGTTCCTTTAGGAAAAGGTAATTGTGATTTTAAATCTCTTTTCTTGTTATTAAAAAGTATCAAATATAAAAGAAACATAATTTTACAAACAGCTAGATCAAAAAACAATCACGTAAAAGAAATAATTAAAAATATTAAATTTATAAAGAAATTTAAATGAAAAATATTTTATTATGCGGCGCAAATGGTTTTTTAGGTAACTATCTGGGATCTGAATTTTCAAAAGATAAATATTTTGTTATTAACTTTGCCAGACAAAAAAATAAATATAAAAATAAAAATTTTTATATAGTTAATTTTGATAATCCATCAAGCATTGAAAAAAAATTAAGACTTATTAAAAAAAAATATAAAAAACTAGATGCTATCGTATACGTTTTAGGTAACAGTAAAAAAAATTATTTAAAATTTCCAAGTACATCAAATTTTTATAAATCCTTTCAAGATAATTTTTTTACTTTTGTAAATACTTTTAATGCATATAATAAAGTATTTAGATTAGATAACTCAAATTTTATAATCATTTCCTCAATAGCAGGTGTAAAAAATATTAATGCACCTTTTACTTATTCTGTCGCAAAGAATAGTTTAAACTTTTATTGTCACCTTTTAGCAAAAAATTTTAAAAATAAAAATTTTAAGATAAATGTTATTTCACCTGGTAATATTCTTATGAAAGGAAATAATTGGTCAAAAAAAGTAAAAAAAAATAAAAAATCAGTTTTTAATTATATCAATAAATATGTTCCTAATAAAAAGTTTTGTGAACCTTATGAAATATATGATATTTGTAAATTACTTTTAAAAAAAAATAACTTTTTAGGTTCAAATATTATTTTAGATGGCGGGCAAATTTTATGATTAAAAAGAATATAATTTTAACAGGTGGAGCAGGATTTATAGGTTCTCATTTTGTAAAATTATTAATAAATAAAAATTTTAATGTAATAATTTTTGATAATAAAAAAATAAAAAATAACAGAATAATTTCAAACAAAAATGTAAATTATTATCAAATTGATATTACGAATGAAAATTCGATTAAAACTATTTTTAAAAAATTAAAACAAAAAAAAATCTATGCAATTATTAACAATGCTGCAATAGACGCAGTGCCAAAAAAATCCAGACTAAACAGTCATCTACCTGATATAACTCAATGGAAATACGAACTTGATGTTTCTTTGACTGGTTCTTACTTAATAACTAAGTATTTTGGTGAAAAAATAAAAAAACAAAAAAAAGGGAAAATAATATATATGGGTTCAGATTTATCAGTAGTAGCTCCAAATCAAAAAATTTATAAGACATTTAAAAATTTTCTAAAGCCAGCTACATATTCTGTTATAAAACATGGCATGTTAGGAATAACCAAATATTTTGCATCCTTGTACTCAAAACATAACATTCAGGTAAACATGATATCACCTGGACCAATTAAAAATAATCATAGTAATAAGTTTATAAAAATAGTTTCTGGAACTATCCCTATGGGAAGGATGGGTAATCTTAAGGATTTAGACTCAACCTTAATCTATCTTTTGGATGAAAATAACAAATTTATAACAGGTCAAAACATTATAGTTGATGGTGGTAGAACATTAATCTAAAGATAAGCCATGATTAAAAAACCTTACGTAATTGCTGAAATAGGGATAAACCATAACGGTGATATAAATATTGTAAAACAACTAATTGATAATGCTATAGAAGCAAGATTTGACGCTGTAAAATTTCAAAAAAGAGACATAGATTTAGTTTATTCAAAAGAAATTTTAGATTCTTCTCGAGTAAGTCCATGGGGAACGACACAAAGAGATCAAAAAAAAGGTTTAGAACTTAGTAAATCTGATTATGAAACAATAAATAAATATTGTGAAAATAAAATTGATTGGTTTGCTTCAGCTTGGGATCTTAATAGTTTAAAATTTTTAGATGATTTTAAAAATTTGAAATATCACAAGATAGCCTCCGCAATGATAATAGATAAAAAATTTCTTGAAGAAGTTTCAAAGAGAAAAAAACACACTTTTATTTCGACTGGAATGTCAACAAAAAAAGATATTGAAAATGCAGTTGAAATTTTTACAAAAAATAAATGTAGTTTTGAATTAATGCATTGCGTATCGACTTATCCTATGAAAAGTAAAGATGCTAATTTGCTTACAATCAAAAAATTGAAAGAAATTTTTAAATGTAAGGTTGGTTATAGTGGTCATGAAAATGGAATAGCAGTTTCATTAGCAGCTTTAATGATGGGTATTTCTTCTCTAGAAAGACATATAACTTTAGATAGAACTATGTATGGAAGTGATCAAGCTGCATCTTTAGAAAAAAAAGGCATGCTCAACCTAGCTGACTCAATAGATAAAATGATTGAGGCAGTTGGAGAAGAAAAAGTTGGACATATACATCCAGAAGAAATACCGATAGCTAAAAAACTAAGACAACATATTAAATAAATTTAATATTATATTTTCTTTTTACTAATAAGATAATTTTCAACTTCTTCTAATATATGATGTCCTAAAAAAATATGAGCTTCTTGTATTCTTGCTGTGTTATTAGAATTGACAATAATTGGTAAATCACAATATTTTTTTGCAGCTCCACCTTTTTTGCCAAAAAAGCCTATTGAATAAATTTTCATTTTTCTTGCAATCTTCAATACTTTAACAATATTTTTTGAGTTACCTGATGTTGATATCACTATTAAAATATCACCTATTTGACCAAGCGAAGAAAGTGGTCTTGAAAAAACTTCATCATAAGAGTAATCATTTGAGCATGCTGTCAAAGTAGAAGTGTCCATATGTAAACATATTGCAGCTATTGATTTTCTATTAATATTCGGTCTTAATCTAATTAATAGCTCTGCAGTTAGATGTTGTGCATCTGAAGCTGAACCCCCATTGCCACAAAAAAAAATCTTTTTTTTTTTTATTATTGAATTGTAAATTTTTTGTTTTGCCTTAGAAATAACTTTTTTCTGTTTTAATAATGACTCTTTGGCATTAATAGATTCATTAAAATGTTGAATTAAACTGCTATTCATTTTTTAAATAAAAATAATGTATATAATTATATCTTATTATATTTATGGTAAAGAAAAAATTGTAAATCGGGTTAAAAAATTTCATGAGTGAAATAATAATTTTAAAAAACCATTTTAAAACTTTGATAGTTTACATTTTTAGAATATTTAAAAACTATTTCAAAATGATCTTTTTTAAGGATATTAATAGTTTTTATATTCCAAATTTATTTATCAAAAATGTAGTTATGATAAATCCGAATAAGATAAAATATATAAATTCAATACCAATGAAATTTTACAAAAGTACACAATTTATTATGGATTTTGATTGGGATAAAAAAAATAAATATGTAGAAAAATTCAAAAAAAATAATCATGAATTTATTACGTGCAACGAATTAATAAATGGATTACCAGTTAAGAAATGTCAGTCTTATTTCTATATAAAAAAAAAAATCTCTAAATTACAAAAGTATAATAATCTAAAAAATGAAAATGAAATTATTTCATTTTTATCAAATAAAGTTGAGTTATGCGAAAGCATAAAAAAAAATGGTCTTAAAAGAAAATTTAATAGAAATATACAATTTTTAATTGATAGAAATTTAAATTTAGTAAAAATAAATTCAGGTGCACATCGTTTTGCAATATCAAGGATTTTAAAATTAAAAAAAATTCCTATAGAAATAAAACTAATTCATTTAAAATGTTTTAGAAAGCATTCAAAACAAGTAGTTAATGTAAAGATTATAAATAAAATTATCAAAGATGTTGTAAAAAAATATGCTTAAAACAATAGAAATTATCGGTCCTACAGCGTCTGGGAAAAGCTCTCTTTGCAAAGAATTACAATCACTAGAAATAAATAATGAGCAAATTTTTTTTTGGAGTAGTAGACGTAATATTTATAATAATTACAAAAAAATTAATTTTGTTTGTAAAATTTATATAAATTTAAAAGTAATTTTTTTTTTAATATTTTTCTATATTTTTTTTTCAAAAAGAATTTTTTCAACAAAAATTTATAAAAAAAAATTCTTTTTTAGAATAGTAAAACTTTTTTACGTGCACCTAATTGATATAGAAATTTTAAAAAAATCATTACCAGATAATAAATATTTAATATTAGAACCAGGACCTATTATGTACTTTTTACAAGATTATTTTTACACTAAAAATAATATTTCTAAAAATGAAATTAAAATTTTTAATAAATTTTTTTTAAAAGTGGATTATATTATTCATTTAGAAGCTGATTTAAATTTAATACTCAAAAGATTAAAATTGCGTAGACGGGGTTTGTCCCAAAGAATGAGAGACATTAATAATGAAAATATCAAAATTGTAGTAAAAAAATCAATTAATGAAATAAATAATTTTATTATGAACATTGAAAAATCTAAGATTAAAATAATTACTATTAAAAATAATAAAAACTTAAAAGTAACCAAAGATAATATATTAAATTTTTTAAACTTAAAAATATGATTATTAGTCATAAGCATAAATTTATTTTTCTTCACGCTCGCAAGTGTGCTGGAACCACAATGGAAATAATACTAAATAAATATCTTGGGCCTAATGATATTCAGATTGGTTCATGGGTAGAAACTTTAGCTAATAGTGGTAATTTTAACAAAAAAGCGATTAAAAATAGTTTTTTTTCGATATCAGCTTTAAAAAGAACATATAAAAAATTAATTTCCAATACTTTAACTGGGAGAGGAATAAATTTATCTAACGTAATCAACACATCAATAAAACAAGTATATAAAGATCGATTAGGACCCAATCCTGCTAGCTCAAGTGCTGAGATGGTTAAAGATTTTGATCCTAAAGCTTGGAACAATTATTTTAAGTTTGCATTTGTGAGAAACCCTTTTGAGTTTGAAATAAGTGATTATTTTTGGAGGACGAAAAATTTTGATAAAAAAATAGAGTTTAAAGATTTTCTTAAAAGAAAGTTATTTATTTCTGAAGATCCTGAAAATTTAGTACCTTCTCCTCCTACAAATTGGCCAATATATTCGATAAATAACAAATTAGTATTGGACCATATAGGACAATTTGAAGATCTAAATAATCATATATCAATAATTGAAAAACATATCGGTCTTAAATTAGATATCAGCAATTATCCCGTGGCCAAAAAAGGAGCCTACAATGCATCAAGTGCAAAAAATTTATATGATTTGGAGTCTATTGAAATGGTGCGTACACTTCATCATAATGAATTAAAATTTTTTAAATATAATTATCCTTTTTAAAATTAACACTATATTTTTTTAGGAATTTTTTACGTCTTCACGAAAAAAATCACTTATATTAATTAATTCTTTAAACGTTCCTTGTGCTTTTATTCTACCTTTTTCCAAGTAAAATATTTTATCACATTGTTTCACAGTGCTTAAACGATGAGCTATCATAATTATAGTTATTTCATTTCTTAAACTATTAATTGACTCCATTACTGCTTGCTCTGTAAGATTATCTAGTGCACTAGTAGCTTCATCAAAAATTAATAATTGAGGATTATGATAGAGTGCTCTTGCGATTCCTAAACGTTGTTTTTGACCTCCAGATAATCTAACACCTCTTTCACCAATCTTTGTTTTATATTTCGAAGGTAATTCATTAATTATAAATTCCTCTAATTTTGCAATTCTTGCTGCGCGTTCAACAGCTTTTTGATCAATATTTTCAATTTCAACTCCAAAAGCAATGTTTGCTGCAATAGTATCATCAATTAAAAAAATTTGCTGAGGAACATAGCCTATTGAGCGCTGCCATGCTCTTTGATTAAGTTTATTTATAATTTGTCCGTCAACTTTTAAAGTTCCTTGTTGAGCCTCGAGTAAGTTTAAAATAATATCAACTGTAGTTGTTTTTCCACTACCTGTACTGCCTACTATACCAACTGTATTAAATGCAGGTATAATTAAAGATAAATCATTTATAGATATTGTTTTTGAATTTGGATAATTAAAATAAACATTATTTAAACTTAAATTATCTTTTAACTTTAAAACATTTTTATCTTCACTTTTAATTTTAGGTTCTAATTTTTTCAAATCATTATAAATAGATTCTAGTGGCGGACCAACAACTTGTAGTTGACTGAAAGAAGAATATATTAACTGTAGTGATGGCATTAGTCGATAACCTGCGAAAGCATAAAGTGCTAATAAAGGAATAATATGAGTTATATCGCTACTTTGACTCATCAAAAATAGAACAAATAAAATCATTCCTCCAAAAGCAATTATTTCAAGAATATAGCGTGGTAGTTGATTTAATATAGTTTCTAGAGCATTACTCATTGCCAAAGATTTTGCTGGGACTGTAAACTTTTTTAGATAGACTTGTTCTAAACCACTTACTTTAATTTCCTTTGTGGCTCCAAAAGCTTCTGTCAAAGATGTAAAGCGCTTTTCGTTAGCCCTAAATATCTTTTCTCCAATTCTTTTTAATAAATTTTTATTTAATGTATAAATTAAAATATAAGAAATTCCTAAAGTTGCAGAAATAATTAATGTAATCTTCAAATTAACAATAGATAATAAAATTATTAAAGAGAGTGTCACTATTATTTGTGTTATCAAATTTATTATTGGACTAAGGCCTTTATTAATTACTCTGCTAGCTTCTGTTAAAATATTTTTACTTAAACTAGCACTATGACGGTTTAAAAACCATGTATATGGTTGATGCAAGTACCCCTCAACTAAACGTTTAGCCAAACTATATTCTCGCATTATAGTAAATCGAACTTGAGCATAACTTGTTAGTGCTTTAAAACTTATTGAAACAATCAAAATTAAAAAAACACAGATACCAAGAAAAAAAAGGAATTGTTGTTCAGTTTCTATGCCAAAAATATTTGAATAATTATATATCAAATTAAGAAATTTATTTGTTTCTATAATTTCACTATTAGTCAAAACTGCTATAAATGGCAATATTGAAGCTACTCCGATCATGTCTATGATAGCCATAATTAAAGTCATTATTAATAATAATAATGCACGCTTAAGTTCATCGCCAGAAAAGAGATACAAAAGTTTTTTTATGTTTTGCACTATTTTTTAAAATTTTTAATTAAGATTGTTCTTTCTGAAAGAATTTTACACTTAACGCTTGAATTAATACTAAGTATATTTTTTAATTTATCCACTCGCTCAATAATGTCTCTTTTATTTAATTTAGGAAACTTTATATTTTCATTAATTTTATTATTTTTTGATAAAGAGATTTTCTTAAGTAGGTTTCCAACAAATTTGTTGATTCTCATTAAATTAAGAAAAATTTTAAATTTAATCCAATTATTAGACTGAGATAATAATTTATTATCTAAACTTTCCCAAATTTTGATAATTTTTATTGCAGACAATTCATCATCAAGATAGATTTTTTTACTAATTATTTCTGGATTTTTAATATTTTTAAATTTATTCTTTTCATGTTGTGGGGTTTCAAATATATGATTTATAGTTTTTGAGAGTTCATCTAAAGATTTAACGCAATGACCTAATTCATTTACAGTTGCAAAATTAGAAGTTATTTCTCGTGTATATTTTTGCTCAAAAGGTAAGTAGGTAATCAAAGGTTTTTTAGATATCAAAGTTTCAAAAGCAGTAGTGCAACCATTATGCATGACAGCAAAAGCTTTATTTATCCATGATGAGATAGCCCCTTCTTTAATAACATGCACATTTTTAAAACCATCAAATGCTATTTTCCAAGAATTGATATCGTCAGTTGGATGAGGACGAACTACAATATCATATTTTTCATTCTTACTTGATAAATATTTAATGGCCTCAATAAAAGCTGCTGTTAAGAAACAACTTTCTCCTAAAGATTTTAATTGATTATCATGAAAATTAGATAACCTTTCATAATCTCCCTTGAGTTTATTTAGTCTCATGGTTTCAATAAATGGTCTTTTTCTATAAGGCTTCATGTTGGTTGAAACTAATAGAAATGGTTTTTTAGGTGCATTTTTAGGATAGCCCCAATATTCTAAAAAATCAGTCTTCCATAGATCAACACGAGCTGATCCTGTCTTGTGAATTTTAGAGGCATATGAAGAATAAATTTTTTTCAAAGTTTCAACATCTTCTGAACCCCAAGTAAAAATTGCCGAACATTGTTGTAAAGTTAAATCGGAATATCTAAATTTTGCATAATTTTCATAACCGTAATCTAGCAGACCTCCCTCTTCATCAATACTTGTGACTAAAAAATTATTATCGATCATAGATTGGTGTCTTTTAACTTTTGAATTGGTTGGCGTAAGAGATTTAGTGTGAAATATTCCAGGGACTAGTATCTTTCTTCGCTGTCCTTTTTCAATAATTTCACTACTTGAAATAAGAACCTGGTGCCCTCGTGATGCCGCTAAAACTCCTATAAGAAGTTTACTGTCTAATTCTCTGACAGAAATTTCATTATGTATATAAATATTCACAAATTAAATTTTTTGTTTTTGAAAAAAAAGTTTTAGCTTTCTTAAAATATAATCTTGTTCATTTTTTGTTAAATCAGGCTGTAAGGGAAGGCTTAAAATATTATTACCAATATGATAAGCATTCGGAGCTGTTTTTTTACTCCATTTATATTTTTTTTTATAAAATTTAAGGTCATTTATTGCTCTATAATGTATACCAAAACCAATTTTATTTTTTTTCAGATAATTTATTAATTTATTTCTGATATTATTGTTTTTATTTTTTTTAAAATATATAACAAAGAGATGATAAGCATGCTTGTAATCTTTAAAATTATCTCCAAATTTTTGAGTTTTAACGTCATAATTTTCAAAAAACTTTTGATATCTTAAATAAATTTTTTTTCTTGATTTCCAAAGTTTATTAATTTTTATTAATTGTGCGTTCCCCATTGAGGCTTGAACATTAGTCATATTACTTTTGAAACCTGTAAATTCTAAATCATAATTATGATAATTTTTTTTAATATCGAACCTTTGCCATGCTTCTTTAGACATTCCGTGTAATCGTAGTTTTTTGAAATATTGATCATTTTTTTTACTTTTACACAAAATCATTCCTCCCTCACCAGCAGTTGTAATATTTTTATTTGCATAAAAACTAAAACATCCCATGAGACCAAAATTACCAGTGTGCACTCCCTTATAAGTAGTTTCAATTGAGTGTGCACAATCTTCAATAAGTTTTAAATTATATTTCTTTACAATCTTTAAAATTTTATCCATCTCACATGGCATACCTGCGAAATGAACTATAATTATAGCTTTAGTCCTTTTAGTAATTTTTTGTTCAATTTTGTCTGGATCTATGTTTAAACTATCAAGTTTTATATCAACTAAAACTGGTGTTGCTCCGGCGTGTTCGATCACATTTACTGCAGAACAAAAAGTCATCGCTGAAGATATAATTTCATCTCCTTTTCTGAGATTTAATGATTTTAAAGATAAATATAAAGCATCTGTACAAGAAGAAACTCCTGTTGCAAATTTTGCTTTTTTATATTTTTTAAAATTCCACTCGAAATCTATTACTTCTTGACCTGTAGTTAGCCATTTAGAATTTAATACTTTATTAATAGCTTTAGTCTCATCTTTAGTAATGTTTGGAATTCCAAATTTTATCATTATTCTATTTAGAACTTATCAATGTTTGTTTATAATCATGTATTTTTTCATAATCTCTAAACCTTTATCTAAATTTATCATTGGTTTCCAACTAGTTTTTTTTTGAAGTTTGTCAACACAAGGAACTCTTCTTGGTATATCTTCAAATCCTCCAATTTTAGTAAATTTTTTTGAATTAAAATAAATTTTAGAATTGGATTTACATATTTTCTTTATTTTCTTTGCTAATTGAAAAACAGATATTTCATTATCTGAACCTATATTAAAAACTTCATTTTTAATGTTTTTTTTAAATACTTTATAAAAAGCATCAATACAATCATCTACATATAAAAAACTTCTTGTTTGTTTGCCATTTCCATTAATTAAAATTTTTTTATTTGATAAAGATTTTTTTAAAAAATCATCAACAACTCTTCCATATAAACCAGGGCCATAAACATTAAACAATCTAAAAATTATATATTTAAGATTGTTGTCCTTGCCATTGGCAGTTATATAATGTTCAACTAATGATTTTGAAGTACTGTAACACCATCTATTTGTTTGTGGAGTACCAAGAAGTCTATCCATATCCTCTCTAAAAGGAACTTTGTTTAACTTTCCATATATTTCAGATGTAGATGTAAAAATTATTTTTTTTTTAAATTTACAGCATAAATCAATAATTTTTAAACTAGGTATAGTAGTTAACTGAATCGTCTTTGTTGGTTTTTTTAAATATTCTAAAGGTTCCGCAACACCCGCAAAATGACATACAATGTCATTTTTTTTTATTAAATTAGATATTAACCTAGTATCAAAAACAGATGCTTTAACAAATTTAAAATTTTTTTTTTTTTTTAAAGTATGCACCTAACGGCTTTATATCTATTCCAGTAACTTTATACCCTTCTTTAATAAGTCTTTTGACCCAATGTGATCCTATAAATCCCATTGCACCAGTGACTAAAATTCTTTTTCTCATTTTTGAAATATATATACGATTTAAATCAAATAGAAAGCCTATTATATTTTTGTATCATATTTTTAATTAGTAAAAAATTTATAAGCATCCTTATAATTAAATATCAAATCAATGATACTTAAGTTTGGAGTAAAATTTTTTGAATTAAATTGTCTATATATTGGATGAATAAATTCGTTGTAAATAACTTTAATATTTTGTTTCTCAAAAAAAGATTCACTTACATAATTTTTTGATCCCTCATTAGATAAGTATATTTCTCCTTTTTCTAGCTGTAAAATCTTTAAAATTAAATCTTCTTTTTTGTAATCTTTAAGATTTAAATCAGAGGATTTTTTAAAATTTAATCCTATTTTTAATATTTTGCAGATTTCCTGTATCAATAATATATTGAAGTCTGATAAATTAAGAAAAATATTTTTTTCAAAAAAATTATTCAAAAAATGAAATGTAAATTCAAAATTTTCAGATTTTCTATACGAATTAATTACTTGATTTTTAAAATCTTCAATGTTTTTTTCAAGTAAAAATACCTGATTGATATCTTTCGATCTTGAATTATCTTTTATAGATAAACTTAAAAATTTTTTTTCATTTATATTCAAAGATGATCTAATATGGACTCTATTTTGCCACGACCTTCTATTATATTGAACATCATCTAAAAAAATAAATTTATTGGATTTTTTGATCATAAAAAAATATCCAATCCAAGGAATAAAATGTGGCTGACAAATTGAGATTATTTTCATTTTTTTTTTACAGAATTAATTAAATATTCTGCCTGGTATTTTATAGGCACGTTTTTAATTATGTTGTAATATTTTTTTATATTCTTAAGATCATTCTCAGTATCTAAAGTAACTCTTAAGGAGGGACAATATAATTTTGCACCTTTTTCAATTTTAGATAACAATACTTTAAATTTTTTTCTGTAATCTAAACAATAATTTTCAACATGTTCTCTATATAACTTTTTCTTTGCAATTTTATTTAATTTTAAGAGACATGATTTTTTAAAAAGTACAAACGAATATCCAAACGGTAACTTATTTTTAAAAAAGGGTGAAAAAACATCATAATTTAAATTAATGAAATTTTTTATATCATCATCAACAATATTAGGCATAAAAATTGGATTATCAGCATTAGCTCTTACTATAATATCTTCAGGTTTATATAATGCTGTAGCTTTATTTAATCTTCCTAAAACATCTTTCTCTGAGCCCCTAAAAAATTTAATTTTATGCTTTTTTGCAATTAAATTAAAAATTTTATCTTGGTTTAAATTTGATGTTGCTAAAATTATTTTATCTATTTTTTTACATTTCTTAAGTCGTATCAAAAACAAATCTATGACGGATATACCATCAATTTTTTTTAGCATCTTTCTTTTTAATCTTCTAGACCCTAATCTTGCTAAAACTACCGCAATAACCTTTTTACGTTTAGAATTGACCATTAACTATCTCTAAGATTTTATGAATTCCATTTGTTTTAAATTTTTTTGAAAAAATATTACTTATTTTTACTCGTTTTTTAAAATCTAAATATTTTAAAGAAGCTATTAGATCATTATTTTTAACAAAGTCTTGAATCTTTTTATTTATTTTAAATGTCTTGTAAAAATTTTTTATTAATTCTTTTTGATGATGGTGTATAGGAATACAAACTACAGGAGTTCTTAAAAATGCAGTCTCTATTTTTGTGTAGCCACCCCCTGAAAAGACAATATCAGAATTAAATATATATTTAGGAATTTGATTCGAATTAATTTTTATAATAAATTTTTTTGAAATTTTACGTAAATTTTTTACAATTTTTTTTGAATTTTCTGTTCCTATCAAAAATTGAACTTTATAATTGGTGTTTTTAAAAATCTTTCCTAAATTAATATAATTCTTAATATAGTTAGATCCTCCAAGAAATACAGAAACTACTTTTATGTCTTTATTTATTATCTTTTTTTTTTTTGAATAAGCATCATAATTAGGTGCAAATGGAAAATACGAGTAATCATTATACCACTTACAATTTTTTACTTTTTTGACTTTAAATAATTTTTTTTGACAGCTAATAAGAACATCAGAAATATAACTTTTGTTTGCTATATCGTCTAATATAACTAGTTTTTTTGAAATTTTTTTATATAAGGATTGTTTTCTTTTTGGACAATACAAAAGTTCTAATATAGATAAATCGATACTACCTAATTTTTTTAAAACTTTGCTTTCATTATCATTATTTAAAGAAATAAATTTGATTTTCTTTAAGTCAAGATATTTTTGAACATCTTTATTTGCTTCAATTACGAATAAATAATTAAATTCATGTTTCTTTTTTAATGCGTTAAAAATTAATTCTAATCTTTTTAAATTTCCCCATCCATGATTTCCACCTGCGCTACACCTAAACAATATAAACATTAATTTATATTTTTTTTGAAATCCCTCATAAATTTTTCTGGATCATTTTTTTCAAAAGTTGGAGAGTATGTAGCTTGATAGGCCCATTCTAGATCTAATTTGATTTTTTTTACTTGCTCTTCAGTAACAGAAAAAAAATTGTCTGATAATCTGTATTTTGGATTTATAGTAAAATGCTTCTCAATGATCTGTGCTCCCGCAGCGACAGCTAAAGATGGTATTAGTGTACCTGCTGTGTGATCTGAATGGCCTATGGGACAATCAAAATTTTTTTTTAAAATATTAATTTTATTTAAACAACTATGTCTCTCTTCTAAAGGGTACGATGAAACTACATGAAGTAGAATATATTTTGCATTTTTTTCATTTAAAAAGTTTACCAAAGATTTAATTTCATCTAAATTTGTCATACCACAAGATATTACTATTGGCTTATTTGTTTTTATAACTTCGTTTAATAGGGGTTTATTATTCATTTCGAATGCAGCAATCTTATAGCCTATAGTTCCCATTTTTTCTGTAAACTCTATACTTTTTATTTCATATACAGATGTAAAAACTTCTGCACCTAGGTCTTTAGCTAATTTCCACATTTCAGATTCCTCATCTCTGGTTAGCTGCCAATCTTTCAAAAGCTTGGTAAACTCATTGTATCTAGGGTTTTTTTTATCATATCTATCTTCAGCAATATAAGTTTGAAATTTTAGAAAATCACTTCCTGCTCTTACAGCAGACTCTACCAGCTCTAACGCATTTTTAATTTTTCCTAAATGATTGACTCCAATTTCAGATATAAAAGGAACTCTCTCATTATCGCCAATTTTTTTTGATCCAAAAATTATTTTTTTTCTCATTTTTTAATCACCTTGGTATAAAATTTTTTCAACAAGGTCTGCATAACTTTTATTTTTATCAAAAGGCCAGGATGTATTTTTCCAATCAGGGCAATTTTTACAAAATTGATTATTAAATTTACAAGTTTGGTGTTCTTTTCTTAATTCTTTATAGAATGCATTTTGCCAAACTTCTTTTATAGTGTCATTTCTATAATCACTAATTATTGTTTTACCAAACCAATCTGTTGGACAAAAGGCTAGATAACCCTTTGCGGTTAAAACAACTCTTTCCCAGGGATATAAACATGCGCGTCTTGAAAGAGCATTATTTTGTTTATTTTTCAAATCTGAATTATCTAAATTTGAACCACTATTAGTGTGTAGTTTCCTTATCAAAACTTCATCAGCTCCTTGATTTGTCCAGAAATTTTTAAAATCATTAATCTCTGATGAATTATTATGTTGCTCAACAAAGCTTACAATAATTTTAGTTTTTGCATTTATTTCATTCTTAAATTTTATTAAATTAATTACATTTTTTCTGGTTACTCTTAGATCGCCATTTACTCTTATATCTCTATATGTATCTTCCTCATAAGCATCTATACTCACATCAATCATATGTAATCCTGTACTCATTAATTTTTTAATTCTTTTTTCGTTTAAAATCGTACCATTTGTTGTAAGGGTAACTTTAGTTCCAGAGTTTTTTACTGCTTCATAAATAATATCATAAGATTTTGGGTGAACTAAAGGTTCACCATTGCTGGTATATCTAATATAAACAGTTTTACCTTTTCCATATTTTGCTACTTCATTTACCATCTTAAGATTTAACTTAGGATCTAGCATAGCTTTAGAATAAATATTGCTTTGTTTAAACTTAGGATGAGTGCAGTGAACACATGCTAAATTACAAACTTCCGTAATATCCACCATAACTTGAGATGGGAATTCTTTTGAAAGTCTTCCTTGAAAATCATAACTCATAAATTATAGAACGTAATAACATAGTTATTTAAGATAACAAATTTAATTTCATTTGTACTTTTAATTGTAATAAAATTTGTTAAATGCTAAGACAAATAATGAGCCTTAATTCATATTTTTACAGAATATTAGTTTCAGCAACCACAAAATTGGAATTAATTTAATGACAAATACCTTTTACCCAAATTTATATGATGAAAAAAAATAATTCTAAAGGAATTCTTTTTTGGGTAACTGGATTTTCTGGATCTGGAAAAACAAAAATTTCAAAAAAAATATACACTAAATTAAAAAAAATCTATGGCCCAACTGTATTATTTAGTGGGGATGATATAAGAAGAATTTTTAAATTAAGAGGATATTCTCCAAAAGAAAGATTTGAAACTGTTATGAAATATTGCAAGTTAGCTAAATTTATTACATCTCAAAATGTAAATGTAGTTTTTGCAGTTATAGGCATGATGGATAAAATTAGGGTCTGGAATAAAAAAAATATTACAAACTATGTTGAAATTTATATAAAATCAGATTTAAAAAAAATAATTAAAAAAAAAAAAAAAAAAATTTACAATAAAAATAAAAAAAATATTGTTGGATTAGATATAATACCTGAGTTTCCAAAAAATCCAGATATAATTTTAATAAATAATTTTAAAAAAGATATTAATGCTTGCTCAAAGGAATTAATGTTGAAAATTAAAAAACACATTAATTAAATCGTGATTTTTTAATATAAATTAGAAATTATTGACAAACTTATGAAAAAAGTAATACTAAATTTTTTTTCTAAATGACCCAAAAACTTTTCATCACTGGAACTATGAGAACTGGTCAGTCCCAAATTATCAATGTTCTCTCTTCTCACTCAAAAATTTTAATATTGAATGATAGAGTTCATTTTTTTAGATTTGTTTATGACAGATATAACCCCCTTAACGAGGAAAACTTGGACTTTTTACTTAACGATCAGAAACTAAGATTAAAATACAGATTTAAAATTGACATAGATGTTGTCGCAATGAAAGAAAAAATCTTAAAAATTGGTCTTACATATAAAAATATTTACCTAACTATGATGGAATATTTTAAAAATATTGCAAAAAAAGAAATTTGGGGTGAAGCTGCAGCTCTTCAATGGCGAGAAATCCCTATCTTTTTAGATTTTTTTAAAGATGGAAAAGTAATACATGTATATAGAGATCCAAGAGGTGTTTACGCCTCTTGGAAAAAAATAAGCTCTATTCCAAACAATTCTCACTTAAATTGTATTTTTAATTGGATAGACTCTACAAATTATATTTTTGATTTTAAAAGAAGATTTAGCTCTGAAGTTTATTATGCTAATAAATATGAGAATATAAATAGTGACCCTCAAACTAACATAAAAAAAATTACTGACTTTATAGGTGTTGAGCTAGAAGATATACTTTTTGAACCTGATAAATGGAAAGATAAATTTAATCCTCAATTAGTTGCAATACCAAAATCAGCTCATGATGGTAAAGGTATAGTAGGTTTTTCAGAAAAAAGAAGTTTCAACTGGAAAAAAAATTTAGAAGACTGGGAAATTTGTTTAATTGATTATCTTTGTGGAAATAATATGCGAAAATTAGGTTATGAAATTATTTATGAAAATATTGATCAAAGTAATCCTTTGTTAATAAAAGGCTTGTCTGAAATCAAAAAAAATAGATTTGTTTTCGAAAATTATAAAAGATTTATAAAGAATGGAGAAGGAATAAATAAATATCCTACTGATCCAACTGATCCAAGAAATTGGGGTCAACCTTCTAATCCAAGTGCGTGGTTTGTTGAATCTGAACTGGCTAGAGATTATTATCAAGAATTAGCGATATCCTCCAAAAAGATAATGGAAAAGCATATGGCAATAAAAGTAGAATAATTATAATTATATTATCTATAAAAAGTGAAAATTTTTTTCAGTGCATAAATCAAGCCAATTGAGCTATTAGTACTGGTCAGCTGCACGCATTACTGCGCTTCCACATCCAGCCTATCAACGTGGT
>MDTE01051444.1_pt1 | contig 29429 bp, 29 predicted proteins | sample 811231 | NCBI WGS metagenome assembly MDTE01 (sample SAMN05326651, study PRJNA326480) | marine metagenome | isolation source: seawater | place: Indian Ocean: Red Sea | collected 2010 | reverse complement strand
TTTTGCAATCCAAGTGTAAGATTTAAGATGTAAATCAATATTTTCATCAAAGTTATAATGTTTAATTTTTTTGAATGAACTTTTTTTCCAAAATTTATTCGTAGGATATGAACAGTTAATAACACCATGTGGAACACCATGAATATTGAATATTTTTTCTAAATTGTTTTCTATTGATGACAATTGATTGGTTACTTTAAATTTACAAAATATGAAGTTATTTTTTATTAACTTATTTTGATCTAAAATAAATACCTTAGCTCCATTGTAATTTAATAAATTTGCAACTGCGTTACCTATTAAGCCATATCCTCCAATTACAAAAATTTTTTTATTTTTAAAATCAATTTTTTCCATTTTTTTTTTAATAAATATTCAACATATTCAAAGTCATCTTTAGTATCTATATCAATGGATCTATTTTGTGGCATAATATGTATATTTGTTTGTGATCCTATAAGTTTTTTATTAGCAATTAATGCCTGTCTTTTCCAAAAATATATGGCTGCATTCACGTCATAACATATAGGCGCATCTTGTCTTCGTTTATATTTTCTAGAAGAGGAATTGACAATCTCGAAGCCCTTATTTTTTTTTATAATTACGTTAAAAAAAGGATTTTTTTTAGAAAAGCAAACGGATATGAGATTTTGTATATTTTTTTTTTTAACTTTTTTATATGATAAAATAATATCTTTAATTTTTCTTAGCGGAGATGTAACATCTAAATCGCATATATAATCATATTTAATGCCAAATTTTTTTTCTGATTTTATTAAAGCATCCTTGATTACTGGTAATTTTGAGCTGTAATCGTTAGATAATTTTTTGGACCTCAGGTACCAGCATGAAACTTTATATTTATTTGCAATTTTTTTTATTTTTGCACTATCTGTGCTTACAACAATATTGCTAAAAATTTTAGCATCCTTAGCCTGTTTAATAGTATAATAAATTAAAGGTTTACCCAATAATTGTTTTATATTTTTGTTTTTTATTCCTTTGGAACCGCTCCTGGCACATATTGTGCATAAAATTTTCATTAAACTATTTACCTTTTATTTTCTTAAAAATATTCGTTAAAAAAATTGAGTCATCAACATTACACAGTAAATTATATTTTTTATTTAATATATATTTGTAAGTATCTTTAAAGGTTGTTTCAATATTAAAATTTTTATAATTAAAAATTTTCTTCTTATTTTTCTTAATGATCGTAATTTTATTTTTTAACAAACATGCATGAATAGAGATATTTACACCCTCTAAACTTATCTCTCTTTTTTGAATTCTACTAAAGTAGGATAACATTATGTTAAAATATTTTTTTTCCTTAGCAAATTTACCATCAGCTTGAACATAATCGTCAGAATTTATATTTAAATTTGAAATTTTTTTATTTGAAGAATTTGATATTATATACTTCCCAAACAAAAAATTTAGTAAATCAAACTCGTGGCTCAAATCATATAAAACTCCACCACCACGTTTATTTGAAGCGCTATAAAATTGCCTATAATTTTTCTTTCTCCATGCTGGTAAAAAAGAATTGCAAATAACATTACAATAAAAGAAATTATTTTTTTCTACTAATATTTTTAACTTTTTGATTACTGGATGAACCCTCAGGTTAAAGTTTATAAATACATTTTTATTAATATTATTAATTTTTTTAGTTATCAGTAATGGCTTCTCAACTAAAACTGGAGTACTTCTAAAATATTGTCTAATCTTTATAAGAGTAGATAAATGCAAATTTGTGTCATTGGCTATAATTATTAAATGAAATTTAATTGATTTTAATTTCTTTAAATCTTTAGGTGTAAAAAAATTTTTATTTTTTCTCGAAGAAACAATATAAACACTAGAATTAAAGCATTTTTTTAATAATCTACAATGCTTTTTACCTATCTCTCCGTAGCCGTAAATTAAAAAATTTTTTTTCACTTAAAGATTTTCTAATGCTTTTTTAAATTCACCCCATTGCCCAATATCTATCCATTGTGTGTCATTCACAGGATATACCCCAATTTTAAATTTTTTTTTAATTAACAAATGCAAAAGGTCAGTAAGGTCAAAAAATTTATTTTTTGGTATCATTTTTTTAATATCATAATTTAACAAATATAGACCTGCATTGACTAAAAAATCATAGGCAGGTTTTTCTTTAATTTTTTCAAGTAAACCATTATCATTCAGTTGACAAACTCCGTAAGGAATAACAAATTCTTTAGCAGAAGCAACAAGCGTAAGATGATTTTTATTTTTTATGTGAAATTTCATTAAATCAGCATAGTCAATATCTAGAATGATATCGCAATTTGTTATAAAGAAATTTTTACATTTAGGTAGCTTCATATCACTTAAACATCCTACAGTTCCTCTAGGTTTTTTTTCGTCGTAAAACTTAATTTTTTTATACTTTTTTATATCATTAAAATAAGATCGAATGATCTGAGATTTATAATTTATTGTAATATAAAAATTATTATAACCATTAGATGTGAATTTATCTAAGATGTATTCTATTACAGGTTTTTGTTTAATTGGTATTAGAGGTTTTGGTAAGATATTTGTAAATGGCTTCAGTCTTTTGCCTTGTCCCCCAGCCATTATAATAACTGGTGTTTTTTTTATTTTAAATTTTTTTTCTTTACCGAAAAAAGTTGACCAAGTAATTATTCTTTTTACTATTCTTTGATCATCAATTTCAGGAATTAGATCAATATGTTTTTTTAAAAAAAGATTTTCAATATAATTTCTATTTTTATTATTTTTTTTATTTACGAAATAAGATTTTCTATTAAAATATTTTTCAATACTTGAGTTTATATTAACTTTTTTGATAATAGCCTTTCTAATATCACCATCACTAAGGGTACCCAAAAGTTTATTTCTCTCATCTACAACTACAACGCACTTATTGCCATTATTATTTATTGATTTTAATGCTTCTTTAAGAGTATTTTTTTTTTTTACTAAAAAAGATTTCATAAAATATTTTATTATATTTCTTCTTCAAAAATTGGAAGTTTTATTCCACTTGCAAAACATTCTTCTCTAGCTTTTTTTAATCCTGTACCAAGAAAATTAAATAAATTTGCAGTAACAACACCGCTAACTTTTGCTAATTTTAATGTTTTACTTATATGCTCAGGTTTGCCAGCACCTCCCATTAATAATAATGGTTTTTCTAGATTATTGAGTAATTTAACTATGTCTAGGTTAATTCCTGATCCATTTCCATCATTATCAATTGAATTAAATATCACTTCTCCGCATGGTAATTTGTTAATTCTATTTATGAACTCTTCATTAATATGATCACCAGTATCTTGGCCACAATTTTTATAAGTTATAAATTTTTTTTTATTATCGTGGTTAATAATTTTATAATCTATCATTAAAGAGATTGCCTGCTTACCATAATAATTTGAAAACTCTGTAATTTTTTTTGGATCATTGTAAAACAATGTATTTATTAAAACTTTGTCGGATCCATTTAAAAAACAATTTTTAACATTATCAAAATTCTCTATCCGGCCGCCAAGTATAATGGGAACAAATATTTTTTTTCTGAGATTATTAATATCATCAAAATATCTAGCATAATCTTGTGAAGTTGGTTTTCTTTTTACAAAAGTAATTATAAGCTCGTCTATAAAATTACATGTTTCTCCAAATCCATAATTATTTTTAATCCAATCTACATTTCCAACTTTTTGTAGCCTAAAATTTCTACTTAAGAAAAAAAAACCATCAGAATATAAAAGTGAAAAAATAATTCGTTTATTTATCATAAAACTGAAAAGTTCCTTAAAAATTTAAGACCGTTCAGCTGACTCTTTTCGGGATGAAACTGCGCGCCAAATATATTTCCTTGTTTATTTTCTACATATGAAATAAATTTATTTGTATATTTAGTAATAGCATACTTTACATCTTGGTCCCCTTCTAACTGATTTTCGTCAACACCGTATTCGTGAACAAAATAAAAATTAGAATTTTTATTTATACCTTTCCACAATAAACTATTAGGATTTTGAACACTATTAAATCCAATATGAGGCAAAGGCATGTTCTTGCTTGTTTTTAGTCTTGTGCAATTTCCTTTAAATAATTTAATACCTTCAGTGCCGCCACCCTCTTCACCGTACTGAAATAATAGTTGCATACCAACGCAAATACCAAGTAAAAATTTTTTTTTCTCTACGTAATTTCTAATTTGCAAAATTAACTTTTTTTTATTTAATATATCTATACATTTATTAAAATTACCTACACCAGGTAATATTAAATGAGATATATTTTTTACATTGTTTAGATTATCTAAAATCTCATTGTGAACCTCTAAATAATCTAAAGCATTCTTTACAGACTGAATATTTCCGAATCCACAGTCCAAAATATGAATTTTATTTTTCACTTTAACTATTTTATTTCAAACTTTGGTATCCAAGTATTTTTTTTTTTCAAATAAATCCTTGTTAGCCCACTTATCAATATTATCTAAAAATTCTTTCATATCCATTTTGTAATATTCACAATACTCCTCAAATAAATGTTCTGGGTATATGTTGTCATACATCTTAACTAATTGTACAGCTTGCTCTCGTGTCATTGCGCCACGTCTTACATCTATACCCGCATCTTGAGTTGTTCTTCCAAAACCAAATTTTAAATACATAAAATATACATGTAATGCATAAATTTTTTGGTCTGTTTGTGCAAAATTTGTATAACTTCCTTCATTCAAATCTTCATTTTCCTGTAGACCACAAAACTTTTTTGCAACTTCATAATTTCTATAAGGATCCCAATTTTCATAAAATCCATAATGTGTAACTGTTAAATTTAGTTTTTTTAATTCTTCCGGTTCAGGCATTTTGAACCAATATTTTTCTAATTCAGATAAATTAGCCTTTTTTAAAACTTTTTCATAACCTGCTTCTAAATAACGGGAAATCATATAATCTACACCATATAAACCATCGTTTTTATATTTAGCGTCACCACCATACTCAACTTCTCCATCCTCAGAGTAAAATACTAATGGAATATTAAATTGAACAGCAACTCTTAAAACTGCAGAATGTATTGCTATTAACCAGCCATAATAAGGAAAGCCCATCTCTATTAAACCAATTTTATTTAACTTTCTCATGGCTTCAGAATTTGGTGTTACGTGAATATGATCATAACCACTATTTACGAAAGATGTTAAATTTTTAATACCCAATTCGGTCTCCATAATGGGTCTAATAGTTACGGCTAGTGGATTCATATTATACTTATGTTTTAAATTGTAGGATACATATGATCCATCTTTGCCTCCACTAACCGTTGTAATACAGTCATATTTTTTTCCATTCGATCTGTGATCATTTAATAAATTTTCAAGTAGTTTTTTTCTTTGCTTCCAATCTAAATTTTGTTTTTCTTCAGACCATTGACATGCAGAACAAAAACCTCTTTCATCGAATGTAGTTCTTGGCCGTGTAGACATCACTACACAATTTTTACACCAAAAAATTTCTTTCTGACTCATTATATATTATAAAATTTTTTCTCAAGAATATTGTTTAAATTAATTTTTTTAATTATATTTACAATTTTTTTACTAGAATTTCCACTACCGTAAAAAGTTTTTTGATTTTTCATTTTTTGTTTAAATTTTTTATTTAACGCAATTTTTATTTTTTTAATAATTTCTACTCGATTTGGTTCGCAATCAATTACACTCTTAGATTTTAACCTACCCTTTTGTCTATTTCCAATATTTATTGTTGGGATACCTAAATAAGGAGCTTCGGTTATACCACTAGATGAATTTCCCACAAGACAGTCAAAATGTTTTAAAATTGATAAATATCTTTCTTTTCCTAAAGTTTTAAAAACTTTTATATTTTTGTTAATTTTTTTAAATTTTTTAATCTCCTTAATTATATCTTCACTTCCCTCGTCAAGATTTGGATAAGTAATAAAAATATTACAATCTTTAAAAGTAGACAATGCTGATAAAATAATATTCATCTCCTTTTTATTCGATGTATTATTATCCAAATAAGATACTGGTAAATAAGTTACGATAAAGTTATAACTTTTAAATCTAAAAGATAACGTTTTTTCTAATTGTCTCTTGCTGTAAAAATTTAGATTTTTTATATTATCAATACCTGTACCACCCGTAATATAAATTTGTTTAGGATTTTCGCCAAGTTGAATAACTCTTTTTTTATATGTATTATTTGCAACAAAGTGATAATGTGAAAATTTAGTTATACTATGTCTTATGGAGTCATCCATACTTGCTTCGGTGAGTTCTCCTCCTGAAATATGTGCGATTGGAATTTTTTTTAAAGTTGCGCAAATTACTAAAGAAAGGATTTCAAATCTATCACCCAAAACCATCAATATATCAGGTCTGTTTTTATCTAAGTAAGAACTAAATTTTTTCATTGCATTAGCAAAAATTAAAGTAGTATTAGTTTTGTTTGTATATAAAATATTTAGGTATTTTTTAGATAATCCTTTTTCTTTATTTTTTTTTATTTTTATTGAAAGCTCTTTACTAAAATGAGACCCTGTTATTAAAAAATCATATCGCAATTTTTTTACTTTTTTGAGTTCTAACACTATTGGGTAAAGTAAATCATAGTCTGCACGTGAGCTACTGGCTATTAAAATTTTCATTTTATAAACTCATCGTAATTAAAATTTTTTTTTGCTTTTTTTCCAATATATTTTTTCCAGTCAGAAGCCGGTATGCCCAATAAGGGTCTTTTGGTGGTGATATTGTTTTCAGTAAATATTTCTCCTTTTTTAATAGGTCTTGATGCCACTATTGATTTTCTTGCAAATTTAATATTCTTCAATTCGTTTTTGGTTGGTTTTTTTATAAATTTGCCTAAAATTTTTTTAGCATTATTAACTACTTTTATTAAATTAATTAAGTCTTTTGGCTCAAGACTAGCTTTATGATCAGGACCTTTCATATTTTTATTTAATGTTATGTGTTTTTCTATGTAATCAACACCAATGGCTACAGCTAAAAAAGCAACATTGTTATTATTTGTATGATCAGATAATCCAACTTTTAACTTTAAATGGTGTTTTAAATAATTTATTGAATTTAGATTGCAATCACTTAATTTTGTGGGGTAGTCAGTATGACAATGGAGAATACAAATATTTTTAGATTTTATATGACCACTTTTTTTTAGAACTTTTAAAGCATTCTTTATCTCAATTAAATTGCTCATCCCAGTAGACAAAATAATCTTAATATTAAATTTCGAAATATATTTTAATAATGGATAATTAGTTATTTCTCCACTTGGTATCTTAACCATTTTTAATTTTAGTTCTTTTAATAAAAATTCTGCACTTTTAATATCAAATGGTGATGATAAAAACTGAATTTTTCTTTTCTTGCAATAATTATAGAGTTTTCTTTGTTCGGTGAAATTTAAAAAATATTTCCTAATCATACTCAACATGGTTTGTTGTTTTTTTTTCGATAAATTTTTTTTTTGATATGGTGCTAATTTTAAATTAGAAATAACAACATCTTCAGGTACAAATGTTTGAAATTTAACGATATCTGCTCCTGCAGATTTGGCCATATCTATTAATTTTTTAGCAAGCGATAATTTTCCATTGTGATTTACACCTATTTCAGCTATGATTTTTGTCATTTATATAAATTTGTTATTTTTTAATAAATAAATTCCTTTTTTTAAATCAATTTTTCTTTTAAATTTTGATTTTTTTTTTGCATAAAAAAATGAATTCTTTTTTTCATTATTATTAGCATAACGATACTTTTTATTATTAATTAAGTCACAAATTTGTTCAAATGATATATAGTCACCAATTAAATACCTTATTCCATCATCTTTTTTCTTAATCGAGGTTACTATGAACCTTGCAATATCATAAGCATGTATAAAATTAAAAATTTGATTGTTATCATTTTTGCTTTTCAAATCCTTTATTTTTAATATTTTTTTTAAAAATTTGTCCTTTCCCAATCCGTAACCATAAATTGACGTTGTTTTAATTATTAAATATTTCTTTTTGATACTTTTTTGTTTGATTAAATTTTCTGCCTTAACTTTACTCTTTAAATATAACATATTTTGCTTGGATAATTTGTTTTTTTTAAAAAAAAATTTGTTAGTTAATGTGCCAGAAATGTATATTAATTTATATCGATATTTTTTTTGCAGTTTTAAAATTTGGTTAACAAAATTTATATTACATTTTACAAAATCACTATTTTTAAAATTTTTATTTAACCTTGGTTTTAATGCTGCATTTAAAATTATAAATTTCGCTAACTTAATTTTATTTAAATTTTTTTTATTAATTTTTTTTTCTAGATAAAATTTATTCCATTTATTATTTTTTACATGAGAGGGTTTTTTTCTAGAAAAAGAAAAATAATTTATTTTTTCTTTATTTAATTCATAGCTTATATACTGACCCAATAACCCTGAACAACCAAATAATAAAACATCAGAACCATTGTTTAATTTTTGCATTTACTTTTTTTTCCTTAATATTTTTAGCTTTTTTAAAATCAAAATTATCAATAAATATCTCCTGATTAAATCTTAAACACATGCCCATTTTAATTTTAGGTTGTTTTAATTTTTTATCATTTAGAAAATGGTCAAGATACATTTCAGGTTCGTTAAATCCAAAATAAGAGCGGATAGGGCAAGTTCCTGATATTCTTGGATTTATTTCAAAAATTTCTGGTAAACCCCTTTTTATATAAAATTGAAAATTTATACTACCAATCGTGTTAAATTTTCTAGAGACATTTCTTAAATAATTTGAAATTTTTTTATTTTTTACTACCTCTGTTACCCAGCTTGTACCATATTTGAGTATTCTTCGTAAAATTATTGGACCAATTATACTTTTGTTTTTATCTACGAACAAACCTGCCGTATATTCCCCTTTGTTTTTTTTATCACCTGCATGATTTTGAATTATATATTTTTTATTAAAAAATTTTAAATTTTTAAATTCTTTTAGACTCTTAACAACTATTATGCCTCTTGAAGAGGTGCCTTTTTTTGGTTTAATATAACAAGGAAATTTAATTTTTTTTATTATATTTAGTTTATTTTTCTTTTTTAATTCAAAGGTTTCGGGAGCAAAAAAATTATTTTTTTTTAGAAATAAATAAGTTTTATACTTATCATTTCCTACTTTTATATTTTGAAGTTTAGAAATAAATATTTTAGTATTAGTTTTTTTTTCAATAAATTCTTTATTTTTAGAAAAGAATTCAATTTCATACTCTGAACCGACGAATAAAGCTTTTGCTTTTTTCTTTTTTAATAATGCAATAATTTTTGCTAACGAACCGTGTTTTTCTACTTTTGGAATTAAAATGAATTTTTTTAAAAAATATAATCCAGCATTTAATGGTGAAATATCCCCTGGTATTAAATTTAATTTTGATTTTCTTTTACTTAAGCTTTTTAATATTCCTTGTCCAACTGCACTACCTGCACCTGTGATTATTATATTAATTTTTTTTTTCATATTCTTTTTTTAAAAAATTATTTATCTTTCCAACTTCTTGAATGGTATGAGCATTTGAACCAATTGAGATTAAACAATTATTTTTTAAACACAGTTCAATTAACTCTAATACATTGGGGTGATATCCAATATTTATTTCAAAAACTTTTTTTTCACTAGCTGTCTTTTTGATTAATTCTTCAAAAAATTTTAATGGTGGTATCACCTTAAATCTTTTTAAGGACATACCAAAAGGATGTCCTAAAATGTTAGTTTTGGGATTCTCAATTGCAGCCATTGATAAATCGTATTCAATTTTTATGACCTCGTTTTTGTTAAAATTTTTTGTATTATTTGATATATTGCCCTTTTCTCCTGGAAACCTGTGAACACTTGCCATAATAAGTTCTGAATTATTAGCAATTTCATCGGAGATATCTAAATCACCATTAAAGTTTAAAACTTTAACTTCTGTACCGACAATACCTTTGCATTTAAATTTATTATTATTGATCTGAACCTCTTTTTTAAAATTTAAAAACCAATTTGCACTATCTCTTCTGCTATGCTCGCTAAAAAATATGTTAATTAAACCAATCTTATCTGCTGCCTGTAATATTTCATTTACAGAATTCTTTCCATCTGTCCAATTGGTATGAACATGTAAATCAAATGGTGGTATTTTACGATTCAATAAATTCTCAAAGATGCGTTCAAATAGAGAATTATCCATTTACAAATTTGCAGAGCTTGGAAGGTTTATTATTCTTTTTGATAAATTTTCGGAAATTTTCAGATCCATTTTTGGAAATTTATTTAAATGAGATATCTTATGTAAAAGTTGCCATGGACCCCTCATACCTAATCCCTGTTGATTAGAAATTTTTAATATTTGGTCTCTAAATTTTTGATTTTTTTTATTTAATATTATTGTATTAAGCCAATAATTACTTCTACAGTTCTTTCTTTCTTCAAAAAATTTTAATTCATTTTTAAATTTAGTAAAACATTTTTTATATCTTATTGAGAGTTTACGTTTTAAGTTTAATAATTTTTCCAATTTTTCAATCTGGGCAAGACCTAGTGCAGCATTAATATTTGGCATTCTATAATTAAATCCAATATCGCTATATTCATATTTCCATTTGTGATCTTTTTTTGACAGTTGAATGATGCGGCTTGTTTTTTTATAAAGAGCAAGACTATTTGTCATTATAGCTCCCCCCATACCTGTAGTAATTATTTTATTACCGTTAAAACTTAGCACCGATATATCTCCAAAAGTTCCAACATGCTTTTTTTTGTAATATGACCCAAGAGCCTCTGCTGAGTCTTCTAAAATAAATAATTTATATTTTTTGGCAAATTTTACTAGTAAATCGATATTTGCTGGCATTCCATAAATGTGAAGAATCTGCAAACCATAAATTCTATTTTTAGTTTTTTTGTTATAAAGTTTACCATTCTTAATAATTGAAATCTTTGACATGTACTTTTCCAACTTTAGAAAGTCTATGCCAAGAGATGACTCTTCAATTTCAACAAAATGTGGTATCCCCTTGCACAGCAAGAGACTATTTGCATTAGAAATATAATTTAAGGACGGCATTAATATTTCATAATTTTCTTTTAATCCTGAGGCAACAAAAGATGCGTGTAGTGCTGAGCTTCCGGTGTTAGTTAAAACGATATATTTAGATTTAGTCAAAGCTTTCAATTTAGATATAAATTTTTTTGAGTAACTATTAGAGCTTAATCCTGCAGAAGATACTAAAGACTTACTAATACAATCATTCAAATATTTTTTTTCTTTTTTAGAAAAAAAAGGTTCATGAATTCCAGATTTTTTTTTTTTTAAAAGTTTCTTAATTTCAGATATGATTTTAAGTTCTAAATTCAACATTTTTATACATTATAAATATCTGCTTTATACTTTTTTAGGTTATCCTCTTTGCTGAACCAATTAATTGTTTTTGATAAACCCTTTTTAAACCCGTTTATTCCACTATACTTTGGCTTCCAATTTAATAATTTTTTTGCTTTTTTATTGTTACACCATAATCTATCAACCTCACTTTTTTTTGGTCTATGTCTGCTTTTATCGTTATATAAAACGTCTTTTTTATTAATTTTTAAAATTTTTAATATTTCCTCTGCCGTTTTTTGGATTGATATTTCATAATTTGATCCTATGTTGATCACCTCACCAGACAAATTTTTTTTTGTGAAAAGACATTTAATAAAAGCATCAACTGTATCATCTATGTAATTGAAATCTCTTGTTGGATTTAAATTGCCTAATTTAATTTTATTTTTTTTTAGTGCTTGTGTAATTATAGTTGGTATAATCGCTCTTGCTGATTGTCTTGGGCCAAATGTATTAAATGGTCTTAATATAACAATTGGTAAATCAAAAGATCTGTAAAAAGATAATGCTATTTGATCAGCTCCAATTTTTGTTGCAGCATATGGAGATTGCCCTTGCAATGGATGGGTCTCGTCTATTGGTATATATTTAGCAGTACCATAAACTTCACTTGTGGATGTATGGATTATTTTTTTAATTTTCATTTCTCTACAACACTGTAAAATATTAGTTGTACCCTTTATATTTGTGTCAATGTAGGTATCAGGCGATACATATGAATAGGGAATAGCTATCAAAGCAGCAAGGTGAGCTACTGCATCACAGTTTTTTAAAGATTTTTTTACTGAATTAATATCTCTTATATCGCCTAAATAAATATCTATTTTTTTTTTTTCTGCAGAAGTAAGATCTTCTAACCACCCCCAATTATTAAATGAATTATACTGTACGAATGCTTTTACTTTTATTTTTTTTGCAATTAACCTTTGTACTAAATGTGATCCAATGAATCCTTCTGCTCCAGTAACTAAAACAGATTTCATAATTTTTTAAAACTTAAAACTTTCCACTTTTTGTTGGATCAACTTTTTTATCTTTATCCTCATAATCCTTTGGATCATGTGAAACAAAAGGTTTAAAATGAGAAGGGTTCCAATCTTCCAAGTTACTCTCCAAATCTTTCTCGGTATATTTTTTATCAAAAACTTTTACATGATCAGTTAAGGCTTTTGGTGATCCAATTTTTTTTAATTTTTCTAAATTTCCTGGTGAAACAGTATCATAAGCTGGTCCTTTTCTTCCTCCAAATCCATCACTTTCACTTTTCATTGGTAAAGCTCCACTGCAAGATGTGCAATATCTTTTAACCTGATCTTGAAAATCTTTTGGTTTTTTCTTCCACCAGCCTTTTTTAATTTCGTAACCACCAGGACCTTCAAATAAGTAATCTAAAGATGCTGCAACTTCACAAAAAAATCCTCCCTTTGGAGTTATAGATGCTGACCATTGACTTTGGATCCAACAATTATCAATCATTTCCCACATAAGTTTTTTGTCTTCGACAACTTCATCAATGCTAACTAATAGGGGTGTATGTTTTCCTCCGGGTGTAGAATGCTCGTTATATGCTATTCTATCCTTGTCAAATGTGTCCAATATGACATCTTTTTTTTTGCTCCACTGCCAACCACTGGTCCAAAATTCTCTCTTTCTTCTCGGAATTTTTTTTTGATAAATTTTGCATATATCATCAAATTTGGGATGGAGAGTTGGTTCTCCTCCCATCATGCCAATATTTCCTTCAAAACCCTCGAGAGAATCAATTGCTTTTTCAACATAATCTAAGTCCATAAAAAAAGGCTTTCGATGATGACCAACATGTCTTGTACAATTTGCACACTTCAGCCAACATGCATTTGTAACTTCAATTTGAATAACTGACATTTCAGATAATGGTCTCATAATTGTAGGGGGTTTACCATCATATCCAGTTGTTGCAAGTTAATTTTCAAACTTTGTCCTATCTTTATTAGAATCGAGTATTTTAATTTTGTCAAAATTTTTGCCTTTAAATCTCGCAAACATTATATTGCATGATTTTATCATAGTTTCCTTATAGATATTGTGTTCAAATTTAGACATGAATAAATCAGTTGAATTAAATGATATAGAGTCAAATTTTGCATTATTAAATATACATTTTTTCAAATCACAATTATCAAAAATCGTGTCAGCTAATATAGAATTTTCAAAATGAGATCCTCTCAGTACAGATTTTTTTAAGATACTTTTTTCAATTTTAATTTCATTCATATCAGAATCTCTCATATCAAATTCTAAGAAATTACAATCTTTAAAAAAAGAATTAGAAAAATTCATGTTAAAAGCTTTAATTGAGTCAAAGCTACAATTTATAAAACACGTGTTTTTAAAGTTACTTTCACCGATATCACATTTCAAGAAATTTACGTTTGTAAATTTAGAATTTTCAAAATTAGACCACTTTAAAATACATTCTAAAAAATCTTGATCTACAAAATCTGTATTGGAAAAATTCTTTTCGTTTAATTCTTGGTTTTTAAAAACTTTTTTACTTAAATTCATATTTTTTTTTATATGTCTCTTTCGATTCTTTATAAGCTTTTATGCCAGTTTCTTTTTCGTTTGGTCTAGGTTCAATAATACAAGTGACTTTTTCTAAAAAACTCATTTTAACTCCACAATTATATAATCTATATTGTAAATCAATATCATTTACTTTATTCCATGATTTTCTCCAACAATTAATATTATACTTTGCAAACTTTAAATAGCCTGCATATAACCAGGTTTGAACTCCACCAATTCTTGGAACATCATTTTTTACGTCAATTATTTTTTCTTCACCATTTTTTTTCAGTAAATATGAACTTGAAACAAAATCAGACTGTGTATGCTTTGCATATTTAATAAGGTCTTCTAAATGATTACTTGTCCAAATATCATCGTCATCTATTCTTGCTATCCAATCTCCAGAAGCATTTTTTAAACCTTCATTATTTGCCATCACTGGTCCAGCAAACCAATGATTTTCAACTGTAGGAGGGTATCTTTTCTTATTTCTTTGAATTTCAAAAACTTTAATTCTATTATCATTAAATTTTTTTATTACTTCCATAGAGTTATCCGTACAACCATCACAAATAATTAATAGTTCAAAATTTTTGTATGACTGACTTAAAACAGAGGGAATAGATCTTGTTTCAAGCATTTTTGATCTATTGAAAGTTGGACAAATAATTGAAATTAATGGATCTTCAATTTTAAGAAGTGCCGGTAATTTTTTTTTATAAAAAAAATATAATAATTTTTCTAAAAAATAAAATTTTGCTCCAATTAAAATAGTGAAAATTTTATTATAAATTTTTTTTAACATATAGTTAAATACTTTTAATTTTTTTATAATAATTTGAGTTTATAATTTTTTTTAAATACCTTAATGACTGATTTATTGACTTGGGTTTTATTACTATAGTTTTTTTTAATTTTGTAATGTCTAAACTCATATCTAAAGGTCTACGTGTTAGTTTAACTTCTTTTATACTTATTTCTTTAATCAAGTTTGATCTAAATTTAAATATTTTAGCTAATTTAACAGCAAACTTATATTTGCTTATTCTCTCTTTTCCAGAAACATTGAAAATACCATTTATATTTTTGTTTATCAGATTTTGTAGAATATCGGAAAAATCATTTATAAGAATTGGAGTAAAAAAAACATCTTTAAACATAAAAATATTTTTATCATTTTTTAAGCTATTAATTATCCAATCGCTAAATGAATTTCTATATTTAGGTCCAATACCATAAAAATTTGTTCTTAGAATTAAATAATTTTTTAAATTTTTTTTTATCAAATTTTCGGACATTAATTTTGATTTAGCATAATAATTCAATGGATTACATTTGTTACTTTCTTTATAAAACTTTTTAACCCCGGAGAATAAATGATCAGTTGAAATAAATATTAATTTAATATTAAATAATTTGCATACTTTAGAAATATTTTTTGTAATTTCAAAATTAACCAGCCTGCATTTTTTTTTATAAGTTTCACAATACTCAATATTTGAGATAGCTGCAGTATGAACTATAATATCTGGCTTCGTACGTAAGCAAAAATTCCTTAGCACAGAATTATTTAACAAATCTATTTTAATATTTTTCGTGTTTTTAATTTTAATTTTTTTTTTGTGTAAATTTAAAATTATATTAAAGTCTTTATTCAATAAAGTTGCAAGATTTACAGATAATAAACCAGACCCACCAGTAAAAAAAATTTTTTGCATCTATTTATAAATTTGGTTAATTAGTTTCATTGTAAATTTACTGTCTTCTAAGTTTGGTAAAAGTTTTTTTTTAGATCCTGATATTTTTTTTAAAAAATTTTCAACTTGTAATTTAAAGCCTGGTTTGTATCTACTTTTAATTTTTCCATATTCGAATATATTTTTTTTTGTATTTCCAAAATAATAATTTAGAGTTTCAAGTGGTTTTAATTCATATCTTTGGTCTTTATATAATATACTAACTGCCCATGGAGCATTTAGATTCCAAAAACATTTATAAATACCTATATCACCAGATGAAAATTTTATTTCTGAATTGACGATTTTTTGATTTTTTGAAATTTTTATATTCTTGGTTTTTACATTTGTTATTTTACCTCTTCCAAATATTCTAAAATAATCAATTAAGTGAATAGAATTGGCATACATCCAATTTTTAATAACTTTCTTATGATATTCGTTATTTTGAAATAGGTTATTTTCTTGATCTTGTACAAATATTATCTTTTTTAAATTTTTATTTTTTATTTTTTTTTTTAAAGCCAATGTACTTTCATAATGATTTCGATTCATCGCAACAAAAATATTATTCTCTTTATTTTTTGCAAATTTCTTAATTTCATAAAATTCTTTTAAATTGTATCCCACAGGTTTTTCGACTAATATTTTCCAATTAAAATCAATGCATTGTTTTAGTATTTTTTTTGTTGACTCAATTGATGTACCAATAATTACTCCATGAGGTCTTTCCTCTTTATACATTTCTGAAACAGTTGAAAAAATTTTTTTTATATTAAATTTTCTTTTTAATTTTTTTGCTTTTATATTTGTTCTGCTATGTATTCCTACAATTTCTAAATTTTTAATATCCGTTAAAACTCTAAGATATTCCTGAATAATTGTCCCTGCTCCAATTATGCCAATTTTATATTTCATTATTGAAGCTCTGTGACCTCATCACAGATACCTAACGAAGACTTTTTATGAGATACTATAATTATAGTTTTTTCTTTTTTTAAATTAAGCAAAGTATTTAAAACAATTTGTTCATTATCAGAGTCTAATGAACTTGTGGACTCATCAAATATTAGTAATTTCGAATTACGATAAAGAGTTCTAGCAATACCTATTCTTTGTTTCTGCCCTCCTGATAATCCATCTCCTTCACCTCCAATAATTGTTTCTTCTTTTTTGGGTAAATTTTTTATAAATTCGTATGAGTTAGATTTCTGCATTGCTTCTAATAAAATATCACTTTTAATTAAATTATCGTCTATACCGAGGGCTATATTGTTCTTTACTTTCTCATTAAGTAAAAAGGTATCTTGAGGTAAGTAGCCAATCATGGATTGCCATGCTTTGAGATTATTTTTAATTTTAATTCCGTCTACCAAAACCTCTCCACTTGATGGTTTTAATAACCCAACAATAATATTTAACATTGTACTTTTGCCAGTCCCACTCTTTCCATAGATGCCATGGATCGTACCTTTTTTTATACATATATTTGTTTTTTTTAAATTTTTGATTTGCGTGTCTCCATAACTAAATTCTACATTTTTCAATTCGATCGATTCATTAAAATTAATCTGTCCATCGATATAAACATCTTTGTTGATTAAATTTGAATTTTTTAGCTGCTCCAAAATTTTGAAAAAAGAAAATCTTCCTAGACTGATTTTTTGTATAGAATTTAATATTGAATTAAAAGTTGGCAATAATTTAAAAGCTGCAATAGCAAAAATACCCAGAGTTATAAGTATTTGTTCTGAATTTTTTAAACTCGAATACATTATTAAAATTAATATCGTAAATCCAATTATAAATAGGAATTCTAAAGCTAACCTAGGTAAACTTCCAATTATACTATCATACTTGGAAATTGTATTAGTTTTCTTATGGGAATATAAAAATCTATTTAGGAAAAAGTTTTCACCTTGCAAAATCTTAATTTCTTTAATTGGAAAAAATAAATCTTGCAAAAACTTTAATCTTTTTCCTTCCTCAATAAATCTGGTATTTCCCCATATAGCCAATTTTTTTTTAATCAATAAAAGGTAAATTGTACAGCTCAAAATAAGTATTGCTGTTACTATTATAGTTCCTGTTGTTTCAACAAATAAAAGAAATATAAAAAAAGTCAAAAGTAAAAATAAATCTGAGATCAACTGAATACTACATGAGAGAATTCTACTAGTTAAAAAATTTGTTTCGACTAAAACATTTCTTATCAAATCACTTGATTTGTTTCTTAAAAAAAAAAGATAATCTTGTGAAATATAATTTTTTGATAGAACTGATGATAAATAATAATTAAAATTAAATAAAAAATTATTTTTAAAAATATTTAAAAAGCTTAAATATAAAAATTTTATAAAATATATAAAACATATTACAATTACAAAAAATATCGGAGAATAGTGACTTATATTAAATATACTGTTAAAAAAAACTAGATAATCTTTTCCAATTTCACCTCCTAGTATTGAAGATATCAGGGGGATAAAAAGACTAATACTAAAAAGTTCAACACCAGTTGCAATAATTATCATAAATATTAAAATCAAAATTTTAATTTTATCTTTAGATCTAAATATAAAACTTGAAAATAAAAACTCTTTAATAATTTGTTTGAATAAATTTTTTTCAGTCATTTTTAATAATCGTATCCTTTAAAAAATCAAAACTTTCATTATAATTTTTACTTTGTTTTAAAATTTTATTTACTTCATTGTGAAAAAAATATTTTTTTAAGTAAAAATAAAAGTTTTCACTTAGAATTAGTCTTGGAATTTTTAAAAATAATTTAACAAATGTTTTTTTGAAATGAAATTTTTGTTGGATAAAGTTTGAGTAGGCAAAATAATATTCTATATAATCTTTTATTATAAATTTAGTTTTTTTATTTTTATTTTTTATTTTTAAAAATTTATAAATTATATTTATACATAAAATAAATGATTTATTAAAAAAATTATTTTTTTTCAATTGTTCCAAATTTTCATGAGCAATCCTTCTATGACCAACTAATCTAAATAAAAATAAATTCTTAACTTTTTTTATCCTTCCACTCAATGCAATTAAAAAACAAGGCAAAACTTCAGTTTGAAAAGTGAAATGCATTTTATGAGAAGCGGGAACATTATGGACTATTTCTAAAAATTTTTTAGTGTCAAGTATTGAAAATAATACGACACTATAATTTTTTGCTATTTGTTTTAATCTATTTAAAGGATGACGATGCATATTTGAATTAATATTGTAAAAATTGTATGACAATACTTTGTCATTATTGGTACCCCCAGTTTCTATTTGTAAAGCTTTACCAGTAATTCCAATAAATTCTGATGAATTTTTTAAATTTCTTATCATTTTGGATAAAGATTTAACTATATAAAAATCATCATCACCTGAAAATAAAACATATTTAGTCTTTATCATTTTCGCTTTTGATTTGAAGGTATCAAAACTTGTTCCCATAACATTAAAGATTTGTGTATTCTTATAATCATTTATCGCTATAAATTTTTTTAAATTATTAAAAATTTTTTTTGGAGAAGAGTCTAAAAAAAGAATTTTACCTTTAAAATTTTGGTTACGATAATATATCAACTGCTTTTTTATAAACTCTGGTCTATTTTTTGTAGGTATTATTATTGTAAGATCCATAAATTGTTATATCAGTTATAATTATTATTTTTAAAATTTTTTAAAGTGATTGATCTAAATATCATAACACATATTTGTATAATTAGTTTATTATCTATTTTTTTTTTTGGTGTCCTATATTTTTCAACAAAAAAAAACTGCTATTGGGGTGCGCCTCTAAGAACTGACAATGAAAAAATGGTTTTATCAGCTTCAAAGATAAATCTATTTGATTGGCCATCTAAAATGCACGATATTGAATATAACCGAAGTCAACAAAGAGAATATTGGACAATTTTTTTAAAATTAATTTTAACTTTTTTGAATAAAAAAGATTTGTCAGATTTTAATAATATTTTACTTGCTTTGATAGCTAACCTTTTTTCTCCAATTTTAATTTATTTTATATTCTCTAATTATTTTGATCCGAATGTCGGTTTCTTGATATCTTTGTTATATGTAACATGTCTTTGGTCTCATTATATTTCAATATATATTGGACATATATTGCTCTCTCAATTGTTCTTTTTAATATCACTGCTTTTAATTCAAACTAGTTTTAATAATAGTTTTGACATTAGTAAAAGTTTATTATTATTTTTTTCAGGTTTATCTCTTGGAATATCTTATTTTTCCTCAAGTGCTTCGAGAAAGTATGTTTATTTAATACTTATTGCATTATTTATTGAACATAGTCAGGTCATTAAACTCGGCTTTTTCTTTAAAAATATAGAAATTGATAAATATATATATATTTCTTTATTAACTATTTCTGTATTATCATTTTCTTTTAGAAAAACTATTAATCATTATTTTAAAGATAATACGGAAACTATATTAAGCTTGTTTAATGTATTTTTGATAGTTTTAATTCTAAAATTTCTTTTTTTTGAGACTAATTATAAAATATTTAAGTCTTTATTTTTTATATTTATAGGTTTTTTTTTAGTTTTGGTTCATATTTTTTTTCCAAAAAAAAATTTTATTTTAAATGTAAAAAAACATATATCTTGGCTTAATGTTACTGAGTGGGCTAGTCATTTCAGGGCATACGATAAAGATGATCAAATTAAAATTTTTAAACATGTTATTCCAAAAAATTTTAGAGGTGGAGGATTATTATGGATTCATAAAATATTATTATTATATATTCCGATTATTTATTTAATATTTTCAATTCTTGTAGTTTTTCTAATGTCACTTTTTTTTTATAATCAAAATTTTAATAATTTGTTAAATTTTTCTTTAATTTTTCTTTTAGCAATATTTCCAATTTTTATTCATGAATTCACTAAAGGTTTAAAAGTCGCTAAAGCTTATTTTTCGGTTTTACCAACCTTATTAATTTTTATCGCTTACGGTTTAGATATTATTTTAAAATATAATGATTCAATTTATTTGATTCTAATTTGTATTATTTTTTTACAATTAATATTTACAATTTATACATTATTCAATGATACAATACCGTGTAGAACATCAGCAAATAAAGTAGCGAATTACCTAATAAAAAATAAAATAAAAAAAATTTACACCTATGACAACGCTTATAACGATGCATTTATAAAAGCGATACTAAATATTTTTCCTAACAATTTTGAGGTAAAATATGTAAATTCAATTGAAAATCTTAAAAATGAAATTATTTTTATTCCGAACACATCGTCAAAATCTTTATATATGGAAAGCGAAAAATACGCGATTAAGAATGGAGATTTTAATGAAGATAAATTTTTAAATTTAATTTTAAAAAATAAATTTAAAAATAATGAAATTATAAAGAGGTTTAAGACAATGGGGTCGAGTAAGTACTTTGTTAACGAGAGTGAAGTAACCAGCTACAGAAATTTAATTTTAAAACAAATACATGATTATGACAGATATCGCGGTTATGCGTGGATAATTAGATTAAATTCTTAAGATTGCCGTTTAAATAAATCTTTACGTATGCATAATAAATCTGTGCTTAATCCTTTTCCATGAACAAACTTTTCTGCAATAATAAAATTTTTTGATTTTATATACTTAATACACTGTCCCAACCATTTTTGGTTTTTCCACAAAGTATTTTTTTTGTTCCATGTTTCTAACTCGAAACCCCATACTTTTTTTGTTAAAGACCCTAAACTTTGTAAAACATTTAAATCATTCCCTTCTGCATCAATTTTTAAATAATGAATTTCTTTAATTTTATTTTTTTTAATAATATGATCCAACCGTACCGTCTCAATAGAAATTTTCTTTACAACATTATAATCTGATTTTCTGTGTATTAAGCCTTTACTATCCTTAAAGGTCACAAATTTGTTAATTATTGATCGATTTTGGAGTAACAATGATGATGTTACCTTTTCTTTTGTAATAAAAAAATTTTTTTTTTTTGAAGATTTTTTATCTATGGCTAAATTATACAAAATTTGATTTTTAAACTTTTTTGTTATTCTTGGTATTGGTTCAAAACAAAAAAATTTTGCATATTTATATTTTTTTTTTATCTTTATTGACCAATCCCCTTTATTAGAACCTACATCAAAAAAAATTGCATCTTTTGGTATTTTTTTATTATAATATTTATCAAAATTAAAAAACATTTTTTAATGAAAACTTTTTATATTGTTGGTAGTAATGGATTTTTAGGTAAAAGTCTTCAAAAGTTTTTTACTAAATGTAAGATTAATAATCTTAAAATTATTAGGATTAAAAGAAATATTAATAATAGGTACCAATTTCCAAAAAAAATTAAGGAAAACTCAGTATGTATAAATTTTGCTTCAATAATTGGTAAAATGTGTGAAGAAAATAAAAATCATACATATCACATAAATGTAGAATTAAATAAACAATTAAATCAACTAAATTTTAAAAAGATAATTTTTACATCTAGTGCATCAGTTTATGGTCATCAAAGCAAAATGTGTAATGAAAAGTCTATTACAAATATTACTAATTTTTATACTGAAACAAAAATGATGGCCGAAGAGGAGCTTTTAAAAAAAAAGGAAAATTTAATATTAAGATTAGCAACCTGTTTTGGTGGCCAAAAACAATCTCGTAATTTAAATCTTATTGATTCAATAATTGAAAGTAACAGACAAAAAAAGAAAATTAAAATTTTTAGTCCAAAAAATTATAGACCATACATTGATATAAATAATTTCTGTAAAATTATGTTTGAATTATTAAAAATTAATAACGTGAATGGTATTTATAATTTTGGATTAAATGAATTAAATATAAATAAATTCCAAGTGCTTAATTATATAAAAAAAATTTTTCCTAATTTAAAATATGATATAGATAATAATAATATTGATAAAAGAAACTACAAATTAAACTATAAAAAACTTTATAAATTGATTAATATAAAAAAAGTAAATGTTCAAAAGACATTTAATAACTATTATGAATAAAAAAAAAATTCTTATAATTGGATCCACCGGCTTTGTAGGAAAAAAACTTAATTTATATTTAAAAAATAAGAACTACAATGTTTTCGGTTTCTCTAAAAGTACAGGGGTCAATTTACTTAATCAAAAACATATTGAGAAAAAACTAGCATCTATTAAACCAGAGTATATTATTAACTGTGCAGCCAATACTGGCAGCTTACACTATGTAATTAGAAATTCTGCAGATATAGTCCATGACAACATAGTCTCAACATTAAATATTTATAATGCAGCTAAAAAATTAAAAAAACGTCCAGTGATAATAAATCTTTTAGCCAATTGTTCGTATGATGGTAATGCCAAAATTCAAAAAGAAAGTTTGTGGTGGAATGGAATGCCTCACAAATCTGCTCTAAGCTTTGGAGCTAGCAGAAGATTGACACACGTGATTTCTGAAGGATTTTTATCTCAATATAAAATCATATCAAAAAATTTTATCATACCTGGAATTTACGGTCCCGGAAATCATCTAGATACTGAAAAAGTTCACGCCTTAGACGGTTTAATTATTAGAATGATAAATGCTAAATTATCAAATGCATCTAAATTTTATATTTGGGGTACTGGTAAACCTATTAGGGAATGGTGTTACATTGATGATCTAATTAAATTTATTGAAGTTTGTATAAAGACTAATAAAAAACTGATTTATCCAATAAATTTAGGTCAAAAGAAAGGTTATTCAATTAAGTTTCTTGCAAAACTTATAAGTAAAGAAATAAAATTTAAAGGTAAAATTGTTTACGATAAAAAATATCAAGATGGTGCTCCAATTAAAATCCTTGATAATTCAAATTTTAAAAAATCTTTCAGAAATTTTAAATTTACTGAAATTAAAAAAGGAATAAAAAAATCTATTGATTATTATAATAAAATTTTAAAAGATTAGATATTACCATATATACTATTCTTTATCATTCTATAACCTTTTACAAGCTCTTTTATACCCTCCGGTAATTTGTATGATGGACTGAAATTTGTCTTTTCAATTTTCTCATTAGATACAATATAATTTCTTTGATCAGGATCTTTTTGATTACCAGCTTCTATAAAATAAAAATTTTTGATAACTTTTTTAATTTCTTCACATAACTCTATCTTAGATAAATTTGCATCACTTAAACCTATATTAAAAACGTTATTTTTCATGCTAGAAAAATTATTTAATGCGTGAATAAATGCTCTAGAAACATCTCTAACATGAATATAATTTCTTTTAAAATGGCCCTCAAAAAGAACTAAAGCTCCATCATAAACTGCACGATATGTGAAATCGTTCACAAGTAGGTCTAATCTCATCCTCGGTGACATGCCAAAAACAGTTGCTAATCGTAAACTTATAGAATTTTCTCTACTCATAAGTTCTTTTTCAACTTCAACTTTGTCACTTGCATATTGAGAAATTGGTTTTAAAGGACTATTTTCATCACATAAATTATTTTCATCACCAGTACCATAAGCGCTGTTAGTAGTGGGCATTATAACCTGCTGGTCTTTAGACAAATCTTTCAGCATATTTATAATTGAGTCACAATTGACACTTTTGGCCTCTTCAGGTTTTTTTTTACATAATGGAGCTCCTACTAAAGCTGCTAATGGAAAAATAATATCATTTGATTTTAGTAAGTTACTTATTAAATTTCTATCTCTGACATCACCATTTATGACGCTAAAATTTTTATGATTACAAAGATGATTTAAACTAGTCTGCTTAAAACAGAAATTATCAATTACAGTAACATTGTGTCCCAGGTTAATTAATTCAGGAACAAAAATAGATCCTATATAGCCAGCTCCCCCCGTAATTAAAATATTTTTAGTCATTTTATTTTTAATTACCCACCATTTTCATTGTTGTCCATTAATTTCTTAATTATTTTGCATTAAATTTTATTTAGAACCTTGCAGATAAATAAAATATTTTTTTTTGTTAACTCTGGATAATTACCAATATACATTCCATAATTATGCACATGTTCTGTCACTGGAAATTTTTTGAAATAATTTTTTTTTAAATAACTTTTCAAATATGGCTGTCTTAATTGATTGCCCCCACCAGCACTACCCATCCTAAACTCTATTTTACTTTTTAATAATAGTTTTTGCAAATTAGTAATTCTTTTTTTGTATTGCGGTCTAACAATTACGTTAAAAGCATAATTGCTTGATCCAGTTAATTTGAAATTTGTGAAATATTTTTTGCTATCTAAGTTTTTCAAAAAATATTGAAAATTGTAGTTTCTCTTGGCTATATTTTTATTTAATCTTTTTAGTTGATTTAATCCAATTATTGCATTTATTTCAGTACTTCTAAGATTATAAGATGGGTATGAAAATATGAAATCAGTATTTAGATTTTTATATTTATTTAATACGTGTCTATAATTTATATGATCTTTTATTTCTCTTAACATTCCATGAGATCTCAGTTGAAGTAAATCTAGATATGCATTCTTATCGTTAGTACAAACCATTCCACCTTCAATTGTACTCATATGGTGGGCATAATAAAAAGAAAAATTTGAGGTCCATCCAAACGTTCCAAGCTTTTTATTTAAGAACTTTGCACCATGAGACTCACAAACATCCTCGATAAGAAAAATTTTTTTTTTCTTTAAAAACTCTATTAAATTTTTAGAAAGCGCATTAAATCCTTGGATATGACTTAAAAATACTGCTTTTGTATTTTTTGTAATTTTTTTCTTAATATGCTCTTCATTCATACCAAGGTTATTTAAATTTATATCAACAAATACTGGTTTAAAATTATTTTGTATTACAGATGAAATATCTGAAACCCATGTCAAAGGCGGTACTATGACTTCTCCGCCTTTTGGATATTTTAATTTTAACAGAGCCATTGACAATAGGTTTGCCGAAGATCCAGAATTTACAAATACACTATATTTTACCCCAAGCCATTTTGACCATTCCTTTTCAAATTTTTTGACATTAAATTTTTGTGTAAGAAAAGGATCTTTTTTTTTTAAATATTGAATAACTTTCTTAAGATCTTCTTTTAGAATATTATTTTTCATTAATGGAAATTTATATTTCATAATTTTATTTTAAGTTTAAAATTTGAGATCCTTTATTGTCGAAAGATATACCAAAACATATAAGTTTTTTCATCTTTTTAATAAATTCTTTTTTTTTATTTTTTGGTATTATAAACATTAGAAAACCACCAGCTCCTGCTCCAAGTAGTTTTCCTCCCAAAGCTCCATTTTGCAAAGAAAATTTAAAAATTTCATCGATGTGCTGATTTGATACCTCATTTGCCAAAGATTTCTTTACCATCCAACTCTCTGTAACAAGTTCTGCAAATTCACTTAGTGTAAAATTTTGACTTGAAAGTAATTTATTTGCTTCTAGTGTTAAATAACTTAATTTTTCAAACTTTAACTTTTTTAATTTAAAATTGGAAAGTTTTTTTTTTGCAACATGGCCCGAAATTCTAGCTAAACTTGTGTAGCAAAGTACAATACTTTCTTCAATTCGATTAATATTTTTCTTTTTAAAATTATTTTTAAGTATTTTAAAAGTACCATTTTTACTAAAATTTATATAATTAAACCCTCCATATGCTGCAGCTATTTGATCCTGTGATCCAACGTTTTCTCTTAAAATATTTTGCTCAAGAAAAATGGCTTGGTTGGCAAGTTGAAATTTATTAATTTTTTTTTTCTGCATTGCATATAAAGCATTTAACATTCCAACAGTGAAGCTTGAGCTTGAGCCTATTCCTGATTTTGCCGGTAAATCACCATCATGGTGAATCTCCAGGCCCCTTTTAACATTAAATCTTGTTAATATTGCTCTTACTACAGGGTGCTTAATTTGATTAATTTTTTTTGCATTCTCAATTTTAGAGTAAACAATTCTATGATTGTGTGAAAAAAAAGGAGGTAATTCTCTGCAAGAAATATAGCAATATTTATCGATTGATGTTGAGATTACCTTACCTCCATATTTCAAATACCATTTAGGGTAATCTGTTCCCCCACCAAAAAAAGAAATTCGAAAAGGTGTTTTTGATACTATCATTTAGCAATCCAATTATTTTCTTTATAAACTAATCTAACACTATCAACCTCTTTTTTATTTAATTTTTTAAGTTTTAAAAAATTGCAATTTTGAATAATTTCTTTTTCTGACATCATTCCTGGAATAGTAGCAATAATAGATTTATGGAAAACTGAAAATAATAATGCAAGAAAGTGTATATTCATTTTTTTTCTAGTTATACAATTTTTAAAAATATTCATACCATTTTGCCATATATTTATTTGTTTATAATCCCATTTTTTTCTATGATCATCTTTTTTTTTAAACTTTACTTTGCCGGACAAAAAACCAAATGCGAGAGGTGTTCTTGAAATAATATTTACATTTTTACTTAGAGCTAAATTAAAAACGTCAAAATCTATAGCGCGTTGATCCATTAAATTAAAGTTTAATTGAATAAATTTAAAATCTTTATAATTTTTAATTACGAACACAGCATCATTTGGAGATTTAACTGATACCCCAAGATGATTAACCAAACCTTTATTTTTTAATGTTTTTAAAAGTATCAAAATTTTTTTCATTTTAGTTTTATTTTTTAAAACATCTACAGGGGGGCTGTGCAATTGAATGAGATCTAAATAATCAGTATCTAACCTGCTTAAAGATTGAAAAAAAGATTTTTTTAGATAATTAACATTAAAATCTTGCGGTGTTCTCCATTGAGTAGGTTTATGTGGCATCATTCCTATTTTTGATGCGAGAAACAACTTTTGTCTATTTAAATTCTTTAAAGCTTTACCAATTCTTATTTCTGATTTACCGGCTCCATAAATATTTGAGGTATCAAAAAAATTTATTTTTTTTTTAACTGCAAATTTTATAAGTTGTATTGCTCTTTGTTCATTAAGTTTTCCATAGCTATCACCACCCAATCCCCAGCAACCTAAGCCAAGTTTAGAAATATTAGATAATTTAAATTTATACTTCATTTACCTAAATTATGTTTAATAAATTTTAAAATCTGATCTTTCTCTAAATTATTTTTACGTAATAAATAATTTCTAGATCCATAATCAAAAGTAGAATTATCTTTAAGACTCATCTTATATAGATTAATTTTTAGTTTTTTACTTGTAATTATAGAACTTATAATATCACCTATGCCTCCATTTTGATTGTGTTCTTCAATTGAAAAAATATTTTTATATTTAGCTATTTTTTTTATAAATGATTTATTTATTGGCTTGTGTTTAAAGAGATCTATAATTCCAACATTTACTTTTCTAAAAATGTCTCTCATCTCATACAGTTTATGTAAAAAGTTACCTGTGCTTATTATGCAATTTTTATTATTGTCTAAAATAACCCTGAAACCTTGCTTTAAATTTATAGATTTTTTAAAATCTAGCCCAGGAGACTCTCTATCGATTCTTACATAAGATGGTGATGCTGAACTTACATGATAATTTACAATTTTTTCTACAGAGGCATTGTCTGAGGGTGAAAAAATTTCAATATTAGGTAAAGCGTTTAAAATAGCTGTATCCTCTGTAGAGTGATGAGTGGGGCCATCAATTGCATATGAATAACCGCAACCAACTCCATAAATTTTAACCGGAGTTTTAGCGGCACATAAATCTATTTTTATTTGTTCATAAGCTCTAGTAAGAATAAATGATGAAATACTATATACAAAACATTTATATCCTTCTTTAGCTAGGCCAGCTGCAGTGCTTATTATGTTTTGCTCTGATATTCCTGCATTCAAAAACTGATTGGGAAGTCTGGCTCTATAATTATCTAAAGCTATAGCACCTTGATCATTACATATTAAAATAATCTTTTTATCTTTTTGAGCTCTCTTAAAAAGAGTATCAATAAAGGTATCTCTTAAAAACTTAATATTTTTTATCTTAAGATTAGATTTTAAATTGTTTTTTTGCATCATTTATTTCCATTTCACTTAAGCCTTTGGTATGCCTTGCTGGATCGTTTTCAATTGAATTCAAGCCTTTCCCTTTAACTGTATTAGCTATGATTATATTTGGCTTATTATTTTTTAAATTTTTAATTTTTTTAATTGTACTATAAATTTTTTTAATCGAGTGGCCATCAATACTAAAACAATTCCACCCAAAAGCAGTAAATTTGTCTTTAAGGTTTCCAATGTCCGTAAAGTTTTTTAAAAAATCTGTTGCAGATATTTGATTATTATCAATTAAGGCTATGATATTATTGAGTTTATTTTTACTTGCAAAAATTGCTGCCTCCCAAACCGAGCCTTCGGTACATTCACCATCACTCATCAAAACAAATACATTAGATCTATTTTTGCTCTTTTTCATACCCAGAGCCATTCCAGATGCTAAGCTTAGACCGTGGCCTAAAGAACCAGTACTAAATTCAATTCCAGGTATTTTTGAGTCAATATGACCTCCCATCAGATATTTTCCGGATCTATAATGTTTCAGTAACCAATTTTTTGGAAAAAAACTTAAGTCACACAAAATGTTATAAATTATAGTTTCGGCGTGTCCTTTACTAATTATTAATCTATCTCTCTTATCCCACTTTTCATTCTTA
>MDTE01044088.1_pt1 | contig 29443 bp, 13 predicted proteins | sample 811231 | NCBI WGS metagenome assembly MDTE01 (sample SAMN05326651, study PRJNA326480) | marine metagenome | isolation source: seawater | place: Indian Ocean: Red Sea | collected 2010 | reverse complement strand
TCGTCATTTCTGTGCGGTTTTGCTCGCCGCCGGTTATATTCGCGCGCCATTGGGAACGTCGCTGGGCGCCCGAGGGAGCCCTCGAGCGACGCTCGTGAGAGAGAGCCCTTGAGGCGGCGCGTTCACTCGCGCCACGCGTTCCATGCCCCCGGCTTTCTCGCTCGGCGCCCCGGTATCCCATACGCTGCACGGCCGCCGGGAAGGTGGCGTTGGGAGCAGCGCGGGTCGGGTTCTGGGCGCAAGGACGATGTCGCACCGTACCCGTAGTCTCAGGGCGCTCGTGGAACCCGTCGCACTCAGCGCCAGGCGCGCGATCGGCGGCGGGGACGCGGCGATGGCGCCCCGGTTCGCGGCCTCCCCGAGGGCGACGCTCGAAACGTCGGCCCCATCATTTCGGGGCTCCTCTCGCGCCTTCGCCTCCATCCGCGCGGCGCCGCGTTCCTTGGTCGGGTTCGAGCCGATATTCTCAATCGTCCCCGGACACTCGCGTCCCGTCGGGTCATCGAGGGGCCTGCGATCGAGCGCAGTAGCGGGGAGCGTCGGCAAGCTCGTGGTGGTGGAGTCCCCGGCCAAGGCAACCTCGGTGCAGAAGTACCTCGGAGACGGCTACACCGTCCTCGCTTCTTACGGGCACGTTCGGGACCTCGTGCAAAAGAACGGCGGGGTCAAGCCCGAGGACGACTTCTCCATGCTCTGGGCGGAGAAGGCGAGGGACGGGGTGGTGCGGGACATCGTAAAGAACGCCAAGGGAGCCGCCGAGCTCCTGCTGGCCACGGATCCCGACCGAGAAGGTGAGGCCATATCCTGGCACATCGTCGAGCTGCTCCGCGAGAAGGGGGTGCTGGGGTCCTCCTCATCCCTCCCCGTGAAGCGGGTCACGTTCACGGAGGTGACGAAGAAGGCGGTGCGGGAGGCGTTTGAGTCGCCGCGGGAGATCAGCGCGCCGCTGGTGGATGCCTACCTGGCGCGCCGCGCTCTCGATTACCTCTTCGGATTTACCCTCTCGCCGGTGCTGTGGAGGAAGATGCCTGGGGCACTGAGCGCCGGGCGGGTGCAGAGCGCGGCGCTGCGCCTGGTTTGCGAGCGCGAGTTTGAGATTGAGAGGTTCGTCAAGGAGGAGTTCTGGAACGTCTTCGCCGGCCTGGAACCCGACGGGAGTTCGGGGCGGTCGTTTGTCGGGGAGCTCACGCACCTCGACGGTAAACGGCTCGGTAAGATGGAGCCGGGGTCGAGGGAGGCGGCGGAACTGGCCGCAAGGGCCGTGCTGAGCGCGTCGTCCACCCTGGCAGTGCACGACGTGGTCGAGAAGGACGTGTCCCGTCGACCGAGGCCGCCGTTCACCACGTCCACCCTGCAGCAGGATGCCAGCTCCCGGCTCGGGTTCGGGGCGGCGAGGACGATGGCCGCGGCTCAGTCGCTCTACGAGGGAAGGGGATGGGGCGAAGGTCTCATCACGTACATGCGCACCGACGGTCTGCACGTGTCCCCGGCAGCTGTCGCAGAGCTGAGGGACGTGGCTGGAGCGGAGTTTGGCGAGGGATACGTTCCCGAGAAGCCAAACTTCTTCAGGAAGGTTCAGAAGAACGCTCAGGAAGCGCACGAGGCGATCCGACCGACCAAGGCTACGATCCTGCCCCAGGCGGTGGCGAACAGGCTCGGGTCCGGGTCCGACGAGGCCAGGCTGTACAGGCTGATCTGGGCGAGGACGATGGCATCGCAGATGTCCGCGGCGGTGACCAAACGAGTCCAGGCAGACGTGTGGTCCGAGGACGAGCGGCTCAGGCTCAAGGCTACCGGGTCCAGGCTGATCTTTCCCGGCTACCTCGCCGCGTACAGGCATGGCATGCGGGACGGAGACGATTCGACATCCTTTGGTGACAACGACAGGTGGCTCCCTCGCCTGGACGTGGGTGAGAAAATCAGGGTCATCGGTGACGAGGTCAAGATTGTCGAGCGCGATAAGGACGCTAAGCGGGGTGGTTTCAAGAAGGCCGACGCCGATGACGACGGTGAATATGGGATCGACACCACCGCCGGTAAGGACACGGGGGTGACCGCCACCCAGCACTGGACCCAGCCACCGGGGCGGTACACGGAGGGAAGCCTGGTTAAGGCTCTAGAGGAGAAGGGGATTGGTCGCCCGTCCACTTACGCTACGATCATGAAGGTCATCAAGCGACGGGGGTACGTCGCCGGCGAGAGCGGGCGGGGCCCGCTGATCCCAGAGACGCGCGGACGTCTGGTGTCTTCCTTCCTGGCGCACTTCTTTGACGAGTACGTTGACTACGGGTTCACCGCGGGTCTCGAGGACAGGCTCGACGATATCGCCAGCGGCAAGGAAGACTGGAAGAGCGTGCTGTCGGGTTTCTGGGGGCCGTTCGCCGGGGACGTGGAGAGCCTAAAGGGAATCAGGACCAGCCAGGTGGTGGACGTGCTCGACGCGACGCTGGGCGCTCACTTTTTCGGGGATGACGAATCAAGCGTGGATGCGCGACTGTCGGCCATTGAGCGCGTGGCAGAGGAGGCGGCGACACAGGCGGAGTCCACCGGGGGCTACCCGACCGTGGCGTTCGATCCCGAGGAACTGTCCAGCACTAGGCGCTGCCCCAGTTGCGGTACCGGCAGGCTCGGCTTGAAGCTGAGCCGCACGGGAGGGTTCATTGGCTGCAGCAACTACCCGTCTTGTGGACACACCCGTCAGTTGGTCAATGACGGTGACGGTGCGTTCGGCGGCGGCAATTTCCCCATCGAGCTCGGCACCGATCCGGAAAGCGGTGGACACGTCGCTATTGAGAACGGACCTTATGGACCGTACATTGAGCTTCAGATGGCGTCGTCTCCCGACGATTCCAAGAAGACAAAGCCTCAGCGCTTTGGGCTCAAGAACATCGGCCTCAAGCCCGAGGATGTCGACATGGACCTGGCCATGACCCTGCTGCGGTACCCCATGGTGCTCGGCCCTCACCCTGAGGATGGGAAGGATGTTGTCATGAACATGGGCCCATTCGGTTGGTACGTCTCCCACGACGGCGTCAACGCCAGCCTGTCCAAGAAGGTGCTCCAGAAGGCCAGAGATGATGCAGTCGCAGCCGTTTGTGGAGACGTCTCCTTCAGCGATGAAGCACTCGTGGCTGTGGAGGATGATTTCGTCCACGTGGACATTAGCGAGGGCAGTGACGCATTGATCGAGGAGGATACGACCTGCGACGATGGGAGGACCCTGGATGTTGACCAGAAGCGGAAGGTGCTGTTGGCGCAACACTCGCCTGTACCCCTCGATGTCGCGGTTGAGGTTCTGACAAGGAAGCGTGAGAAGCCTCCGAGTGAGCGAGGCAGGTGGGGGAAGAAGAAGGAAAGCACCACCAAGGGCGAGACAAAGGCTAAAAAGGTGAAACCGGAGAAGGTCAAGGCGAAACGTGCCCCATCGGCGTACATCCTGTACTGCAACGAGGCGAGGTCTAAACTTCCCGAGGGTCTCAAGGTGCCCGAGCAGGCGAAGCTGCTTGGGTCGCAGTGGAAGGCTCTAGACGAGAAAGAGAGGGTCAAATTCGAGAAAATGGCGAGTGAGGCCAAGGCTGCGATCGCGGACGCCGCTCCCGAGACTAAGGCCAAGGGTAAGAGAGCGAACAGTGAGCCAAAGCCAAAGCGTGCCCCATCGGCGTACATCCTGTACTGCAACGAGGCGAGGTCGAAGCTTCCCAAGGGCCTCAAGGTGCCCGAGCAGGCGAAGCTGCTCGGGGCGCAGTGGAAGACTTTGGATGCGGTGGAGAAGGCGAGGTTCGAAGGGATGGCGGCCGATGCGAAGCTAGAGGCAAAGGCGAGATAGATTAGGAACGATGCGTAAATTTACGAAGGTAGACTACTTTCACATTGGGTTGGCTCTGCCCCCCCCGCTCACAGCCCGTCACCTCTCCGAAACGGAATCTGGAAGGCGTACGACTTGCCCGGTTTGATGCATTCCTTCTCACACCTCGCGCTGCACGTCCCCTTGACCTTCCCCAGCTCCTTATCCGTGAACCCGAACCCCTTGCTCTTGAGTTGCTGTCCGTCGTACGCCTGGGTGGCCTGGAAGCACGCGGAGCGACACGCGGGGACGCAGGCGGGCATCATCTGTTCCGTCTTGGTGATGGAACCCTTCACGACCCGCTTCTCGCAGAACCTGCTCCTGGCGACCTTCTCCCCCGGACCGTCGGGGCTTCGCTCCACGAACCCACCCTCGTTCGGCACGCTGTAGCGCTGCTGCTCTGCCGTGAGCAGATCGACGCACGCCTCTGCGGTGAACCCCTTCGTTCTTCCCACGATCGCACGGCCAGAGTCATCCAGGATATCGATGACATACTGCTTGTACACCGTGCCAAAGATGGAGAACGGCTCGATGGGATCCTTCTCTTCTCCCCCTCCGAACAGACCGGCTTGCGCGTCGGGGACGGACACGGCGAGAGTCCATGCCAGCGCAGCAGACACGGCGAGTTTCGGGACGGTCTTCTCCCGATCCCAACAGGAGCACACGACCGCACTTCGGCTCCGGGGACGTGCCGAGGAGCGTCCCCGACTGACAACTGATACCTTGGAGGTCAACCAAACCGCTTGGATCCCCGCCATCTCGACTCGCCCTTAAGCTCAACGCAGACACGCGCGGCCACACAGTGTGTGATTTATCCAAGAGAGACATAACAGATCGCAGGAAACGCGCGGCAAAATTCGGCAGAGATCGGCACCCGACCGTCATTCTGCACTCGCACTCTTGGCCCGGACTGTTCTGTGAAGAAGATGTCACTCGCATCCCTTGCCCTTGGCGGGTTTACGATGGGCGCCACCGATGGTGGCGTCGCCAAAATGGACGTCTCCTTGGACGATATCATCAAGCAGGTGCGAACACCGCTTTCGGCCCCACCGAGAATTATGTGTTGTTTGAAATGATGTGCGACCTTCTGACGAGCCACCCTCTCATCACCCACCTCGCGCTACAGGGAAACAAGGAAGCGAAGGCCAAGAAGAAGGCCGCGGCTGCGGAAAAGAAGAAGGCCACCCCCAAGAAGGCGGTAAGTCCCCCGGACCTTTCCTTCCCCACGCACATTCGTCCCGATCTTTGCCGCTGGAATTGGGCACAATTTGGCGATAATTTCGCTGGACGACCCGAAACTGACCCTCCGCCCCACCCACGCTTCCTCCCACGCAGCCCAAGAAGGCCCCCAAGAAGGCCCCCAAGAAGGCCCCCAAGAAGGCCGCCGCCAAAAAAGCCAAGGTGAAGGCTGAGACGGCCAAGTCCACCGCCAAGCGCGGCGCGGTGCTCGCCAAGAAGCGTGGGATGTCCGCCGCGGCGCAGAAGACCGCAACTGCCAAGGCCAAGAAGGCACAGCTGGCGTCCCCCAAGGGCAAGAAGGCGGGTCCTACCAAGGGCGCCAAGCGTGTTGGCAAGAAAGTTGCCGTCCAGATTGTCAAGAAAAAGTCCACCGCGGGTCCCACGGGAGGCTTCAACATAAGGGGAGCGCCTAAGGTGCCCCTCGGTGATCTCAGAGGGACTCTAAAGATGACCATCAGCAATCGCGGAACTCCGGGCAAGGGCACCCCTGGCAAGGCCAGAGGTGCCGCGCGTGTTGCTGGGCGTGGGAAGGTTCAGGGTGGCGCCGCAGGTCGTCGTGGTGCGGCGGCGGCGAGGCAGGGCGGAGCGAGGGGCGCGGACTTTGACCTCAGGCGCGGCATCAAGCACACCCCCAAGGCGAAGGGCGGCGCCGCGAAGCAGGGCGGCAAGAAACCCGGGTCCATGTTTCCTCCCGGTGCTTCCGTCAGCGGTAAGGTCACCGTGCCGGGCAAGGGTGGGGCCCAGGGTCGCGGCCGCCGCTGATAGGAGTGAGCGCGTGTCTGGCTCAGACGTTGTGTGAGGGCACCGAGTGCCCATCTGATTACATTACGTTCATAAAGTAGTTTGCTGTGAATACGACATCCCTTCTTCTCCAGAGGTTCACACATCGTCTCGTCTCGTCTCGTCTCGCCTGTTTCGCCCGGTGTTCGCGAGAAACGCTCAACTTCGCGCAAACGTCATTCCCGTCCCGCTCGGAACTCCGCTGTGGTGCGTGACCGGTCTCACCTTTGCTCCCGGGGTGCAACCAGACACCGTTACGCGAACTGGTCCGTCCTGCATGTCCGAAGCGGCGCCATCGCGGTCCAATCGCGCGATCGCAACGAAGCGCCTCATCTTACCGTCGTCTCCTTCGAAAGGCTGCATCTGAATTGCACCGCCCATACCTTCGATTGATGCCACGGGTGCGGATTCACAATTAGCGTCAGTCTCCACAAAGACTGTCAGAGTGTCTCCCCACGCGCACAGACCCGGCCTCGGATTGTTGCATCGCACCACCACAACGACGAATCGTGGCGCCGGGTTTGGGGAGGTCCCATTCGAGTACGAAGTGACGCGCCGCCCCGGTTGCGTCGCCCTGGTCGCGTCCGGCGTTGCAAAGCGGTACCTCGGGGTGGTATCGAAGGGCCTGGTTGTTGACTTGGCAGCGTCGGGTGATGCGTACGCAACAGAGGGGTCCAGCCAAGAGGGGCTTGAGCTGGCACCCACAGCGGGGGAATACGAAGGCGGCGGAAAGTTAGGGCGCGTCAAGTCATCGGCCCTGGCGGCGACAGACGCAGCCGCGGAGATGACCTCCACAGTTCCCATCTCTTCAGGTTTCACCTCCACGCCGAAGCCGTCATCGTTGAATGGGTAGTTGTCCGGGTGCATGATCCAGAACATCGCCCCTCCGGCATGAGATGGAATTCTCGAGTGTGGTGCGGTAGATGCCTCGTACGCGCGGCGGAAAAATACGTCCCTGGACTCGTACGGTTTCCACTTACCGAACTCCTCGAGAAGCACCGGCTTGTCAAAAGTCTGGCGAGCCTCAGCCAGGTGTCCTGTGATCCAGGAGTCGGCAAATGCGAGCTTGCAGTCCTCGTCGCACTTGAGCCACAGGTCGGCCCATAGGTGGATGACGGCGAAATCGAGTGTCGGAATGAGAAAGTTGCGCGTGAAGTCGCCGCCCATCCGCTCAGCTCCGCCGATTGGGTTATCTCGTTCTCGTAAAGGGGACGAGCGACCGTACCAGCCCTCATGGCCCAAAGTGAGCATGTGGCGGCTGTCCAGGGATTTCACGTGCCTGGACATCTCCTGGATCCAGCCCTGTAGCACGTCGCCAGAGCTATCACCTATGTATCTGGGCTCGTTGATAATCTCCCACGCGAAAATCGCCGGCTCGTCCCTGTATGCGACTCCGTTGACCGTGTTAACTCTGCCGACAACGTGCGAGAGAAAAGCTTTGAACCAGGTGCGGCAGGACTTGGAGGTGAAGAAATCCTCCCGGCGGTTGGACACGCTCTCGCCCGCAGCCGCAGCCCACCTAACGTACGCGATAGCTCCACCTGATGCGAACGCGCGCGAAGTACGAGAGGCGAGAGACGGTGGGCAAGAGAGGTCAGTTATGCGTGCACAGCTGTTTTTATTCCGGGATACAGGGGGAAGATAGGTGGTGACGGGTCGCGCCGCGGATCGCACCATAGTCTTCCCAGTAGTTGGTCAAGCACAAGAGAAGCCTGAGGCCTCGCCGCGACGCTTCAATGATGAGCTTGTCGAGCGCAACGAGAAAGCGCTCGTTGTAAACCCCGGGCGCGGGCTGAAGCGCCCGCTCGCGCTCCCACCACTCGTCCTGAAAAGCCCATACTCTGATAACGTTCAGCTTCAGGCTCTGCGCCTCATCGAGCACCTCATCGACCCACGCGTGCTCGTACGAGCCGTCGTCGGCGCCCGAGGAGTACGCGAGGTAGAAGCAGTTGGTGCCGGCGACGCGGAAGGTCGAGCCGTCCTCGCGCACGAACCTTCCGCGGTCCGCGGCAATAAGACCCCCTGTGAGAGAAGCTTGGGAAGGGTGCGGGCCGAACGTGAGAACCAACGCGATGAAGAGCGAGGCGTAGATGGCGGGAAGAAGCATGGGAATGATCGGCGGAGCGCGCTCGCGGGTCGCGTCGCGCGCCGGATACATCCCGGCGACGCGTGGCCGCGGTGTGAGCTCGCCAGGTGAAGAAAAGGGAAAACCTCCACTGTCCAGCTGTCGGGTCCAGAGTTTTGCCCTCGTCGAGGCCGGCGCCGCTTTTTTCAGTTCGTTCACCGCCGCCGCCGACAGTTGAACGCGCGCGCGTCAGGGCAGGCGGCGCGGCGATACATTGACCGAAGGAGCGTCATGTCGCACACACAGGCGCCTCAACGCAAGACTTATGTAGCCAAGGCGAGCCTGGAGGTGTTCTACACCGGCGGCCCGTGTCGGCTGTCGCACGATGGCACGATGGTCGCCGCTGCGTGCCACGAGGCGGTGAACATCGTGGAGGTGGGGACGGGCAAGGTGGTGCATAACCTTCCCGGGGATACTGAGCCGATCACGGCGCTCTGCTGGTCCAGAGATGGTCGCAGGGTGTTCTCCGCATCGAGGTCGATGCGATGCAGCGTTTGGGACGCCACCACGGGTGAGAGCGTGCGCACCTTCAAGGCGCACAGCACCCCTGTGCTCTACATGGGGGTCGACCCGACGGGAACTCTGCTCGTGACCACCTCCGCGGATAGGACCGCGAGGGTGTGGGATATCGACAAGGGTTTCTGCACGCACGCATTCAGGGGTCACGGTGGAATGGTGACCGTCGCTTGCTTCCACCCTGATGCCAGGAAGCTGCAACTCTACACCGGATCCCAGGATGGCGAGGTGCGGGCGTGGTCGCTCCGGGAGCGAAAATGCGTCGGGGTTCTGCAGGCGCACCAGAGCTCGGTCACCGCCATCCAGGTGCCGATGGCGGCCGAGGGCGGCGTAGATAAGCTCATAACGTGCGCCAGAGATCGAGTCGTGCACGAATGGAACCTCAAGACCATGAAGCGCATCTCCACGCTGCCCGTGCACGAGGCGGCTGAGGGATTGGTGTGCCTTGACCCGGCGGCGGCGGCTGGACTCGTAGGCAAGGCGGCCGTGCGCGCCGCCCCCGACGCCATCTACTTCGCGACCGCGGGCGAAAAAGGCATGATTCGGGTGTGGCGCATGGGCACGGGCAAACCCGTGTCCTCCGCGGTTCACCTCATGGCTGGCCGCGTCGTGGGCGCCGCGCACGAGGGTCAGGAGGAGGACGAAGAGCAGGACGACGCAGCCGCGGGGACGTTCGTTTCTCTCCAACCGACGTCCAAGGGTGACGGGCTTCTCGCGGTCACGGGAGACTCCCGATTACTCTTCTACGGGTCCGGCGAGGTCGAAGACCGGGACGAGGAGGACGAGGAGGAAGATGACCGGGACGACGAAGAGGAGGGAAAGATTGTCATCCAGAAGGAGCTCATCGGAAACACGGACGAGATCATCGCGGCAGCTTTCCTGCCCCTGAGAGACGGATCAAAGCACGGATCAACCTCGGAGAAAGTTGGCGATGGTAAACCTGCGCTCAACGCACTCGCAGTGGCGACCAACTCGTCACTGCTTCGCGTGTTTGATCCGAGCACCATGTCCTGCACCGCGGCGCTCGCTGGACACAGCGGAGCAATCCTATCGCTCGACGTCGCAGTCGGACCAAACGGTGAGTCGCTGGTGCTGACGGGGTCGAGGGATCACACCGTGCGACTCTGGGATCTTACTCCCGCGGCGAGGGCGGTGATGACGGGTCGGGCGATCGCTGGAGGCGCCGCGACCACCGCGGGTGCCAAGTGCCTCGCCGTGGGTCAAGGGCACGTTGGCGCGGTGGCGGCGGTGGCGCTGGCCAAGAGAAACGGCGCTCCTCTCGCTCTGTCTGGTGGCGCGGATAAGGTAGCGCGCGTGTGGGACATCGCCGGCGCGCTCGCCGCGTACGCCGAGGCGAGAGCCGAAGCGTTCGAGGCGGCTGGCATCGATCCAAAGAAACACAAGGGCGACCACCCGAGCGTCCGCATGGAGCCGGTTCTGCTGGGAGCCAAGGCGGCAGCCATCGCGCACGACAAGGCGGTCAACTGCGCGGCTGTCGCTCCCAACCTGACTCTCGGCGCCACCTGCTCCGGGGACCGTACCGCGAGGCTCTGGCGTCTGCCGGATCTTATACCTGCGGGCACCATTCGAGGTCACAAGCGCGGCGTGTGGGCCGTCGCATTCTCACCCACTGACCGCATCATCGCCACTGCGGGTGGCGACAAATTCATCAAGCTATGGTCGTGTGACCCCAACGCCGGGGTTCAATCATCGTGCCTGCGAACCCTCGAGGGTCACACCGCGGCGGTGCTTACTCTTCGATTCATCAGCTCCGGGACCCAAATTGTCAGCACCGGTAGCGACGGCTTGTTGGTCCTCTGGGGGGTTCGCACCGGCGCAGCGGTGGCGACACTGGACGGGCACGATGACAAGGCCTGGGCGCTCGCGTCAGACGCGGACGGAGACGTCCTCGCAACGGGCGGCGCCGACGCGAAACTCACCCTCTGGGAGGATGGAACCGCCGAGGCGGCTGAGGAGGAGGCCAAAGAGCTCGCTCTCAAGGCTGGCACGCAGCAGGCTCTGTCCAACGCCGCTGCATCTGGCGAGCACCTCAAGGCTGCGCACCTGGCGCTCAAGCTCGGACACCCGTTTGCCCTTCGCAAGGCTATCGAGGCGATGATGGCGGACCCTGAAGGACACGGAGACGCCGCGCTGGACTCATTCTGCAGCGGCATGAAGGGTAAGACCTTGCACAGGTATCTCAGTTATATCCGAGAGTGGAACGCAAATGCGAAATTTTGTGAAGCAGCGCAGCGCTGCATGGCATCGCTCTTCCGCCTTCATTCGCTCTCGGAGCTGTCTGGTGTGGCTGGCGCGAAGGATACGTGTGAGACACTTAAGGCATTTACCACCAGACACTTCGCCAGGGCTGGTCGCTTACTCCGTGGTACTTACCTCCTCGACGTGGCGCTCGCGGGCATGGGTGCCTTGCTGGATGACGATATGGAGGGTGGTCTCAAAATTGATGATGAGGTCAAGACCACAGACCACCGCGGGATCATCGCCGAGATGGGCTTCACGCCAACGGATACGAATGAAATTGATACATTCGGCAGGCTCGGTATCCCCGCTAAGCTCGCGGCTAGGACTCCGGTGCTCACCAAGTTACCGGAGCATGTTGGTGGTGACGACATGGATGATTTTGACTTTGTCATGGAAGATGACAAAGGTGACGCAGAGGAGTTGGAGGATGAGATGGATGAGGAAGAGGAGGAGGCTGAGGAGGACCCATCGGATTCCGACTCCGATGCTCCACCCAGGGAGGTGGTCACCAAGAAGCCCCCCGCCAAGGGTAAGAGGGCGGCTCCGGTGAAGGCCCCTGAGCCCGAGCCCGAGCCCGAGTCCGACTCAGACTCTGATGCGCCTCCCATGGAAGTGGTCACCAAGAAGGCTCCTCAGCGCGGCAGGCCACCAAAGGCGCCAAAATCTTCGAAGAGTGCAGCTGAAGAGCTCGGTCTTGCCGTACCTCCCGCAATTTCTCCCCGCAAGACGAGGAGACAACGAAGGGAATCCGAGTCCGAGCAGGTTGAGCTCGAGCCAGAGCCTGAACCGAAGAAGAAGGCTGCGGCAAAGACCCCGGCAAAGCGAAAGGCAGCGCCCAAGAAGGAGGAGGCGGCTCCGGCGAAACGTTCCACGCGATCTAGAAAATAAAAAAACGAGTCTAATATCATCTGAACCTCGTGTTGAACCTCTTCTACTTTACACTCAACGGGATACCTCAACGAAGGTAGAACGGTTTTGGCTTATCAGGCAGCGCAGTCATCGGCCTCGCCCTTACCTTGGGCTTGCCCCCTGTTTCAATCCCGGCTGCCCTCGCCTCCGCCTGCACCGCCGCCCTCCTATCGATGTACTCTTTCGCCCCCCTGTTTTCTTCCCCACTCGGTTTGCGATCGGGGATAATCCTGATAGTGCTCGCGCTCGCCTTGGCCCGCTCAGCCTGAGCGTTCCTGGCTTCTGTCAGCCTATCCTCCACTGACCCGAGAGCGCTGCGAATGTGATCAATGTCGTACGCCACCCCGTGGGCATCCGCGGCAACCTTCTTCCCCCTCTTCGCCTTACCCACAGAGGTATCCCAGTTGGGCTTCCCTGGCAAAGGTGCCGGGTCAGGGGACCTCTGCTCCAGTTGCTCGAGGAGCATGTCGAGGCGCTCATCGTCGTCCAGGCGCTGAACGAGCCTGGTCTGATGAAGCCGTCTGTCCACAGCGCTGAGCAACCGCCTAAGCGTGGTCACATCGCTCGTGAACCCCTCAATATCCATCAACCTGCGATGTTCCAGGTCTCGCTGCTTCTTCTTCTGCTTCTTGACCTCCTCCTCCAGGTCGGCGATGCGCTGCTCGTACTGAGTCGCGATCGCTGATCGGCGCTGGAGCTGATCCTTAAACTGGTCCACGTACTTCTCTGCCTCCGCCTTGGCCACCTGCTTGGCCTCCACCGTGGACTGTTCAATGGTCGTCTTCATCTCCTCCTTGGCCCCCGCCAGCTTCTTTAGCTCGATCTCGAGGAGCTGCTGCTGCTCCTCCAGGATGTACGGCGACACCCGCTGCATGATGTGGTCCTTCGTCGCCTTCATCAGCAGAAGCTCGGTCCTCTTCAGGCGATCCGCCAGATCAGCCGCCCGCTTCTCTGCCGCCTCCTTCATCATCACCTCGTCCGCATCTCTGATCCTGCGGTCCTCGAGGAGCGCGGCGATGCGCTCGTTGGCGAACCGCTTTTGATCTGCGAGCTGCGTCTGCAGCTGGTCAATCTTGAGCAGGAGCGAGTCGTGTGAGTCCTCCGCCGGAAGGTACACCGTCTTGGTGGTCTTGCTGGTCCTGGGGATCGGATCCTTGCGGGTGGGTTGGGGAGCTGGACCTTTCCTCGGGCGAATGATCCCCGACCCCTGCGGGGCATTCTTGAGCGGAGGCGCGTTTGGGTCGGTTTCAACCGGCCCCGGCGGAGGATCCCTGGAGAAGCTGATGCCCTCGACGCCTGGGTTGAGGAGGCCGAGCAGGTGCTGGATCCTGTGGCGGTCCTCCGCCTCCTGGAGCTTGAGTTCATCGTTCTCTGTCTGAATCTTGAGTAGTCGCTCTCGCTCCTCAAACAGATACGCGTGCGCGTCGCTGAGCGCCTTCTGCAGGTCCGTCACCTCGTCGGTGCGCTTCTTGAGCTCCCACTCTGCTTGGTGAAGCTCCGAGCGTCGGATGCCCACCGCGTCGACCCGCTGAATGAGCTCGTCGCGCTCGCGCTCGAAGTCATTTACTCGGTCGCGATAGAACTTCACAAGCTCGGGGGAGGGATGGAGCCTGCCGAGCGCCTCTCGCTGGGCGTCGCTCGGTCCCTTCATGGGTGCCCGAGCCGAAGCGCCGTGGGCGCCCTCGGATTTCCTTTCAGGCTGCGTCGGCGCGATGGACGGCGCGTCCGCCTTGGACATGTAGGTCATCATCGCGCCCGATCTCCGGAAGGCGACGATACTGGCGTGCGCACGTTCCGGTGGTGATAGGCGCGCTGCGCTGTGGAGGCTTTCCTCTCCTCCAGCCTGAGACTGCGAGAACGAACACATTCTTCCTTGGCCCCCGTTTCAACGGTCGACAAACGCGGAAACGACTGACAATTTTCGTTGTTGAGATGGTTTCAAGTGCCTAGCGCACCAACACCCTAAAAATCCGAGCCTACATGCGCTCCAGGGGCTCGATCATGAGCAGTCTGAGGCCGTTGTCGATGACCTGCTTGAACGCCTTGCACAGGTGGATACGCGCGTGCGTCGCGGCGGCGCCGTTCCACCCCTCCTCCAGCTGACTGTCCGTGGGCAGAATGCGCACACCCGCGGGGCCGTAGTACGCCGACAGGCCGCGCACCATGCCGTTGAGGAAGTCGCAAACCTTGTGCGTGCCGTACGAGGGCAGCGCGGGGGGCTCCGGGAGCTTGGGCATCGCGCCGTCGACGATCATGGACGCGAAGGGGAGGACAAACTCCATGAGAATCTCCCACTCCTTTCCGTCGTCCAGGAGGGCGCAGTCAACCGAGTCCAGCGGCGGAAGGACAGGCACCTGTCCCTTCTCGACCTTGTCGTTGAATTTCCTGACGACGGACGCCACGCGGGTCGAGTTGTACAGGATGAACGGCGCGGACGCGTCCTCAAAGTCGGTGATCTTGGCGATGTCAAAGTTGATCTGGGTCTGGCACGACACGGAGAGCAGCGCGTACTTCATCGCCGCCGTGGACACCTCGTGCGTAACCTCGTCGAAGAGCTCCGGGGAGATTTCCTCACCCTTGTCCTTGAACTTCTTTGCCATCTTCTCGCGAATCACCGTCTTGAGGTCGTCGTAGAGGTCGTCCGCGAGGAGGTACCTGCCCCTGCGACCGCTCATCTTGCCCGTGGTGAGCTTGACGAGGTCGTACGAGAGGTGGTACTGCCTGCCCTTCATCTCCGGGTTCATCATCATCATGCCCAGGCTCACCTTCTGCTGCGCCAAATCCTGCTCGGAGCAGATGATGTTGAGGATGAGATCCGACTGCGACGCCTTCTTGAACGAGTACACGATGTCGCGGTAGGTGTACAGGGTGGATCCGTCGGGCCTGAGCACATACAGCGGTGGGTAGTCCTTCTGGTAGCCACCCTTGCCAACCTTCAAACCCTGGTCGCGAATGAACCCGTCCATGTCAAGGTACGCGCCCTGGGGCACGCCCTTATCGTTGCACTGCGTCTGCGGGACGTAATAGTCGCTGTTCTTCATGATCTCGAGCACCTTGTTGTTAGAGCCCTCCCAGCCGAGCTCGGACTCAAAGTCAAACTGGTCGTGCTGCACGCCGTAGGTGGAGAGCGTAGTCTGCACACCGGTGAGGCAGTCGCACACCATCTTGCGGAAGATCTTCACGGCCCATGCTTCCTGGCGCTCGTACGCGAGGTTGAGCCTGCCCGCCTCCACCTTGATGTTCTCAATCTTCCTGACGTCCTCCAGCATCACCACCATCATCTTCTCGAACCTCTCCCTGAGATCCTGGTAGATGTCGAAGTACTCGGTGATGCCCTTGGTTTTCTTCTCGTCACCCTCCGCACCCTTGAGGTACTTCTGCATCAGCGCGTCGGCAGCCTCCTTGCTCTTGGCGCACGCGTCCTCGACCGAGCCAATGTTGACGCCAACCTGCTGCAGCTCCTGGCACGTGTTCATCACCGCATACATGGCGCCGATCCAGTGGTCAATCTTCAGGTAGGGCTGGATCTTGGCGTAGACCCTGGAATAAGCGAGCGCGGTGAGACCGATCTGTGCGCCGAGGTCGTTGACGTAGAACGCCTGCTTCACCTCGAAACCGCACGCAGCCTGCATCTTGGCCAGATGGGCGCCGATCATCACGTTGCGGAGGTTGCCGATGTGCAGGGGCGCGTTGGGGTTGGAGGAGGTGTGCTCGATGATGACGCGCTTGCCGCCCGCCGCTTTGGTGTGCCCGAACTTGTCGCCCTGGGCGGAGACCGCGCGGATCACGAGACGGAACACGCGCGCGCGGTCGACGAAGAGGTTGAGGTAAGGGCCGACGCCCTGCACCTTCGTGATGAGGCCCTTGGCCTGGTCGACGTGTGCCTGGAGACCCTCGACGAGCTCCGAGACGTACGCGACGGGGTTCATCTTGCGCTTGGCGGCGAACGCGGCCCACTGCACGGTGAAGTCCGCCTTCTTGAGGTCCCTGGACCTAGTCACGCGGGGCAGATCGTTCGCGTCGGGCTCTTTCGCCTTGATAAACACCTCGATCTCGGCGTCGAGCCTCTTCATGAGCTGGTCGAGGACATCCTCGCCTGCGGTGAAGTCCTGGTCCGCCATCTTAGACGACACACGGTCTAATTCCTTCGCTTGTACGCGTGAGCCGAGGACGATCGGACTATGGGCGCGCGTGAAGGTGTGGGCGCGAGGGCTGGTCCGGGCTGGTTTTCCTCCGATCGCACGTCGTTTTTTTTCTTGGCGGCGGAACCATCAACCGTCGCCGTGACCGAAACGTATGGGAAGCAGTCAGGCGAGAGTGCAGGCGGGAGCGGCAGCGAGAAAAAAGTTCTGCAGCAGTCGGCGGCGGCGGTAGCGCAAGCAAAAGTGCATCGGGCGGGCCGCTCACTGCGACGGCGCACGGGAGCGCGTAAGGTCGGCGGTGGATACAACATGGGGCCCAAGAAGAAGAGCCAAAAGAAGTTCGAGCGCAAGCATCTCTCGGGGGAGATCGTCCGACGCAAGCATGCGAAGGTTGCCGCGCAGCGTCGCCGCGCGAAGGAGATGAGGTTGGCGGCGTCGATGAAGGATGACGAGGAGGGCGAGGAGTCCGACGAGGAGGGCTCCGAGGGTGACGCTGCCGCCGCTGCGCCCGCACCGGGGAAAAAGCGCCTCGAGGATATGTCCATCGACGAGTTCCTCAACGTCGGCGTCGTGGACGGCGGCGACGACAGCGGAAGCGACGAGGATGGCGACGAGGATGGCGAAGGTGGCGAGTCCGAATCCGACGACGACGACATACCGGCGGAGGACGAAGACGAGGAGGAATGGCCCGAGGGCGAGAGCGAGTCCGACGATGAGGATGAGGAATCTGAGGAGGAGGAGGACGACGACGATTCCGACGGTGGTGCGACGGATAACGGCGACGCCAACGCACTCGCCGGCGTCAAGAAATCCAACAGGCTGCTGCGCGAGGAGATCGAGGAGCATCAGAAGGAGCTCGAGGCGCTCAAGGACACGGACCCGGAGTTCTACAAGTTCCTTCAGACCGAAGATTCCGAGCTCCTCGACTTTGACGAGTCCGAGGGTGAGGAGTCCGAGGATGACGAGGACGAGGACGGCGAGGGAGACAAGAAGGGCAAGGGGTCCTTCTCCGACGCCAAGACACTGACCAGCGCTACGGTGGCGAAACTTTGCGAGCGAGCCGCCGGGGGTGAGGCCTTGGGCGCCGCGAGGAACCTTTTCCGCGCTTATCGCGCCGCCGCGCACTACGGCGATGAGGACGGGGACGAGGAGGCTGGCGTCAAGCTCGCGAGTAGCGCCGCCTTTCACTCGCTCGTCACTTTCGTGCTCGAGGAGGCCGATACCATCCTTCGAGGCCTACTCGGCCAGCCCCCCGCAGGGCACCCCGACGAGGCGAGACTATTCAAGCCTCATCAGCAGTCGCGGTGGAAAAAAGTCGAGCCCCTCGCGAAGTCGTTCCTGGGCAACACCCTGCACCTGCTAGGTCAGCTGACGGACGCGGACATGTCAAGGTTTTTGCTCGCCAGGCTCAACGTGTGTGTTCCGTTCATGCATACATTCGAGCGCCTGACGAAGAAGATCCTCAAGGCGGTGCTCGCTCTGTTCGGATCCGGCGAGCCCGCGCTCAGGGTGCAGTCCATTCTGCTTATACGCAACATGGCTGCGGTCCTGCCCCCGCCCACCCTCGAAAAGGCGGCGAAGGGCGTGTACCGACAATTCGCCGCCAACGCCAAGTTCATCAACGCCACCTCCATTGAGCACGTGTTGTTCATGACGACGTGCGTGTCGGAGATTTACGGCCTGGACCAGCAGCAGTCGTACCCGCTTGCGTTCACGTACATCCGTCAGCTCGCGAGTCTCCTGAGGGGCGCGCTCACGAACAAATCCAAGGAGGCGTTCAGGGCTGTGTACTGCTGGCAGTACATCAACTGTCTCGAGTGTTGGGTGCGGGTGCTCCAGTCGCACGCCAAGGACGAGAGCTCGCCATTGCGCCCGCTCGTGTATCCCGTGGCGCAGGTGGCGCTCGGCGCGGCGAGGCTCCTCCCTTCGGCGAGGTACGCGCCCCTCCGCCTGCGTTTGATTCGCGTCCTGAACGCCCTCTCGGCGGCGACTGGTCACTTTGTGCCAGTCGCCCCGCTTCTGCTGGAGCTTCTCGGCTTCTCCGAGCTGAACAAGGCGCCGATGTCCAGCAAGACGAGACCGCCGGACTTTTCGCTGGTGCTGAGGGTGGCGAAGCAGGAGCTAAGGTCACCCGCTGTGCAGGAGGTGATCGTGGAGGGCGCCTTGCAGCTCCTCGCCGAGCACCTCAACCAGTGGGCCTACTCCCCCGGTTTCCCCGAGCTGGCGCACATCCCTTGCAGGGACCTTCGGAGGTTCTGCAAGGCGACGCAGGTCACCAGGTTCCGTAAGGCGGCACGCTCTGTGGTGGACGCGTCGGAACGCAACTCGGACTGGATCAGCCGCAAGCGAGACAACGTCGACTTTGCGCCAAAGGATGCGGAGCGCGTCCGGCTGTTTTTATCGACAGAGAGGGAGGGCAAGAAGGCGCCCATGGAGAAGCTCGCCGCGCAGCTCCTCGAGAAGGAGCGCCAGCGCGCCGCCGCTCACGCCGCCACGGACGTGAAGATCACGAGCGGCAGGGGCAGCGACGGGACCAGCGACGACGACGAGGACGACGAGGACGAGTACGAGGAGGACGCGGCCAACGGCGACGGCGAGGAGGACTTCGACGAGGAGGAGAACGGCGGGGATGATGAGGACGATGACGATGACGATGAGGAATTCGAGGGCATGGACGACGAGGACGTGCTTGCAGCGCTTGCCAGCCGAGCGGGAGCGGCGGGAGGAACTGGCGGTGGGCTTCAGATTCGTCCCAAGCTGCCGCCAAAGCGCAACAAGGCGGATGACGGGGATGACGACATTGTCGAGGACCTCGTGTTCAGCGACGACGAGGAGGATGAGAAGCCGAAGAAGAAGAAGAAGAAACGCTTCTGATTAGCGACGATGACGAGTATGAGAAGGCGAAGAGGAGGAGAAGTAGCGCTTCTGATTAATGCATCCATCATCGCTCATACCGTTCTGCCGTCTTCGCGATAGGATCGCGAGTTTCGGTCGGTTGTACAGCAAAACCTTGGTCGGACAACTTAAGAGGAGGAGAAGAACAAAAGCGTATTTCCGCGGCATCTCCAGCCCTCTTCAACGGGCGCGTGTACCTAGAGAAAGGACACCATGCAGATTTTCGTCAAGACCCGTGAGTCACCATCCCGTACCCTCCCTCAGAACGGGCTTCCGACCCCGACGCGCGGGACGGAAGCCCGTCTTCCGGAGCGTCATCGCGTTTTTTCCACCCCGTAGAGCCCTCCTCACGGCCTGCTAACGCGTCCCTCCAATCCCTCCGCAGTCACGGGCAAGACCATCACCCTCGAGGTCGAGTCTTCGGACACCATCGACAACGTGAAGGCTAAGATTCAGGACAAGGAGGGTGAGTTTCCGAGCGCTGAGGACATGCGTGACGTGCGATCGACGTCTCAATCGACGGCAACATGACTTTTAGGGTTTTCCCGAGCGGGGCGGGGCTGGGGGGTGAACCTCAGCCTCTCCGCCGGTCGCGGACACGAGACGCCGGCGGATCTCATCGGCGTTCGGCCGGTTGCGAACGTTGATGGGAGAAGGTCTTGCGCACGGGCGGCGGCGCTCATCTCGTGTCTCGGCGCGGTGCCCCCTCGCGCGCGCCCCGAGGGTTTTTCCCATCATAACCCAGGGCAAAAATATGTCCCACTCACATCAAATGGACGCGACAACTAAGTGATGATCCCCTTCTCTCTTCGCTCGCAGGCATCCCCCCTGACCAGCAGCGTCTCATCTTCGCGGGCAAGCAGCTCGAGGACGGCCGCACCCTCGCGGACTACAACATCCAGAAGGAGTCCACCCTTCACCTTGTCCTCCGCCTCCGCGGTGGCATCATCGAGCCTTCCCTCGTCCAGCTTGCGCGCAAGTACAACCAGGACAAGATGATCTGCCGCAAGTGAGTGTCCCCCTCAAACCCGTCGCACGGTGCACACGAACTGTTCCCCGTCAAAAGGGCCAGAAAGTTTGTCTTGACGGACCCTCCATTCTCTCAAGTCGAAAAACGGACCCGAAAGCGACTTGGAAGCTCTTTCACTTTGCCTGGCGGTGGTTTCCACCCATTGCCCGGTCATTCCGAGTTTCTACACTCCACGACCTTTCCGGCGCTCGATTCTCACCGTACATCGTCCCTCCCTTCTCTTCCTCAGGTGCTACGCGCGTCTTCACATCCGCGCCGTGAACTGCCGCAAGAAGAAGTGCGGTCACACCACTCAGCTTCGCCCCAAGAAGAAGCTCAAGTAAGCGACTGCCGTGTGCTTGGGGCTTTCGGGTGTTAGCTCTGGTGCGTTATTAGTTTGGGTAGCGTGATGCGCCGTGGCCACGTGCGCGTCATGTAATTCAGATACACTTAAAAAATCATTCGCTGTAGTAGTTCGTCTGTGGACCCGCAAGCAAGTGAAAGTGACCAGCACGGAAATATCATCTTCCCGGCCGAAAGTTCCCCGTAAAAGTTTTTTTGAACAGCTGTGCGGTCGGGATCTTGAGACCCACACTCTCGGAGGGGCTGCCGAGATGGCAGGCGTCGAGGTTGTGGATTTGACGCTTTCAGACGACGAGGAGGGTGTCGCCGTAGGTAACAGGGATGAGGAGGTGGTTGAGGTGGTTGTGAATAGGGAGTTGCGCGGAGCGGGACCGGCAAACCGCGCAGACGACGACGAAGATGAAGTCGTGGTGACGGGTGCGATTCTTGGCACCACCTTTCCCTTCCTTCGCCGCGATGCGTCGACATCTGACGCGCGCGTTCGCGTCAAAGGCGCTCCGATTCGATACGAAAGCGTCCTTGGATCATTTCGATCGGGTGAACCGGGCGCAACGCGCGACGATTTCCTCGCCCACGCGCCCCTGAAACCTTCAGATCTGACGCATCTTGTCAACCTATTTTTCACCCCGCCCCGCGTACAGGAATGGTCGGAGACGACGCCTTGGTCGACTTCCCCCACCCACGTCACGCTTGCGCCGTGTTCAAGTTCGACTCTACCCGACACACGCAGCACTGCCCGAACTGCTGGTGCGTCCCCTGCCCGCGATGCTTCCTTCTCGGACGAGTCAAATAAGAACCCCTCCGCTTTCCGAAGGGGGTGCCAGCTTTGTTTCTGAATTCCACCTCTGACTGAACGACGCAGGTGCTACTGCTGCGACCAGAAGGCGCCGTGCGCGGATTGGGTCATTCACTGCGATGCCAAGGCGGGTGTCGCCAGGTGGGATCAAATGCGCACCCGCATCCAGTTGACAAAGGCGCAGGCTGCTCGGCCCGCGGCGGCGCGGACCGGACTTGTGCCCCCGGCGTCCCCCGCTGCGCGAGCTCTGCAGGCGGCGGAGGCTCGCGCGCGCACGGAAGAAATGACACGTATTACGGGAAACGCCGAGGACCGAGGGGTCATCCTGCGTGAACCCCCGCTATACGAGCGCATGCCCGACCCCGCGACGCTTCCCGGTATGCAGGAAATCGGTTCCATAAAGCTTCCCGTGTACGTCAACACCAAGGACGGGATGAACGCGGCCCGACTCGACGCAGAGTTTGACGACGCGCGCTTCGGGGTCCGGTTCAGGGACCTCGAGACGAGGAGGAAGGTCGCGATGAACGACATCGCACGGCATGAGCCGCGGCACGCGAAGACCAATCTGTACTCTCTGTTTGGCGAAAAGCCCGGTCACGCCGCGACAAGAGGAAACCAGGCTCCCACGCGACTGAAAATGCGGGATATGTTCCGTCCCGGGGAAGAACCCAAACGCAAACAAATTCCCATTCGCGTCGTTGTGATTGACTCTACCGGTATAAACCCTCCCGTGGACGTCGCCGTCCTTGTCGGCCGCAAAGATCTCGTGAGCAACCTGGTGCAGGGCATCCGCGCGAAGCTTGCAATTCCCGTCAAGGAGAAGATTGTGCTGGCCAGCGTGCAGTTCAAGCACTACGACGAGAGGAGGCAAGGCAAACCCGGGACTGTGTTCCAAGGCTGCTCCAAAGTGAACGTGCTCTATACCTGCGCGACGGATAAGGATGGCATGCTGTTGATGGAGGCTAACCGTGTAGACGCAGGCAGGAATCCCGCGCCGTCCTTCGACAAACGTCCGGTGCAGGGTGTCATCGGGTTCAGCCGAGAGGTGCCGCCGGATTCGCCCGTGATCCTGGATGCGCTCGCGCGCGATTACGTCGAGAACAGGAGCTCTAACGCAAAGGCCGCGAAGCTGAATGATCCCGTGCAACCCGACGACGTGCTGGTGGCTTATCGCCTTCCGGAGAACACAGCGGATATCGTTGTCGTTTACCCCTGCTACCATGACGACATCACGAAGGTCAAGTTCGAGGCACAGGAGGCGAAGAAGAGGAAGCTGGAGACGCAGAAGAGGGTGGAAATGATCAAGCAGGCGAGGAAGGAGGCGAGGAGGGCTAACCCGAACTACGACTCGGATGCCTCGATGTCGGATGACCCGTACTATGACTCCTCCGATGAGGACACGGTACGCGATCTGATCTTTGCAGGTGCAGATGAAAAGAAAACGTGGATCAAGCCCTTCTCGTTTCCGCTCATCATGCCCGTGCCCAAGGACGGAGTCCGCGACGTCACCAACATCCCCAGGGATGGAAAGGAGATTGAAGTTGGCGGCGAGGTGCCGGCGGCCGCGCTTGTATCCACCCTGAAGAACATCATCTCGCACTGCATCAAGGATGGCTCCGACAAACCCGAGAACGCGCAGGCGAAGGGTAAACGCAAGGCCCCGGTCGACTCCATGAACCTACCCGAGCCTCTTCTGCTTCACACCGGGCAAGATTACTCAAACCCCATCAGGCAATTGGAATGCTCTGCGTTTGAGGAACTCTACGCTGGCAACAAGCTTAGCACATTTGCCAACCTCAACTACAAGCACCACCACCGTAAGTTTGACCCGAAGAGCACCCGCTTCAACTACGGCATGCATGCCTTGTCCAACTCGGGCTTCCGTGCGCACCAGATCATCGCGGTGTACAATCACGGCGCGCTGAGCACATCGGCTAAGAAGGCGTTCACGGCGCCTCTTGATGTCTTCAGAGCTGGTGCTGTTCGCCACCAGACTGCTGAGGAGGATGAGAAGGATCTGCCCAACCTGTACCGGCGCCAGTGTGCGGAGCAGGCAGCGACGGCACGCGCGGAGAGGATTCTCTACGAGCTAAAGTGCGCGAGCTTCGCTTGCTTTGACGTCTTACCGCGGCCGAGCGGCCCCCGTGGACAAAACTACCCCAGGAAGTGGATGGCCAGACAGCCCCTCATTCGCTTGGCGGCTTTCATCAAGGAGAAGCCATCATCGCAGGTTAATGCCGCCTGGCAGAAGGCGACTCTGGAGCTCAAGATCTACATCAAGGACCCTCGCGTCCCTGCTCCTGCAGTCGACGCAATGGGCCACACATGCAAGGATTTTGTGTCCAGATCAGCCATGAACGAAATTTTCTACGAGTGCGGCAACCACCGCGAGGATTACTACAGTCGTCCATCGTACGAGAATCCCACCACCACTAACTCTCTTCAGCGCACTCCCGGTTCGGTCATGTACGAGACCATCTCGTGGATGTTGTGGGACGCAGACATGATGGCACGCTACCACATGATTTGTCGCATGCACCGGAACGTGCGCGACGTGGGGAGCATCCCCACATTCATGAAGCGTCTTGAGATGCCTGAGGGCAAGGCGGCGAAGCAGCCTGCAGGTTTGACGTGTGACATGCGCGACTACCAGCTTCAGTCTCTTCAGCGCATGATCGACCTCGAGGGTCAGCCGGGGGGTCTCCGTGACATAATGTGGAAGCCCATCCCTGCATTGCCGACCGTCCTGTTCTCGCCTATGTTCCGCATCACCATGCTCAAGAGCGAGGTGCCCGCGATGCCCAAGGGCGGCTTCATCTGCGAGGAGATGGGACTCGGCAAGACGATCGAGGTTCTGGGTCTGGTGCTGGCCAACCCCGCTCCCAAGGACTGGCTGAAGAACGGAGACCCCGAAGGGACGGTTTGCAGGTCACCCAGCGAGGGCTTGGGCATGAGGGCCGAGACGAACAGCTCGGGCCAGGCGATGGATGCGAGACTGGCAACAAAGTATCGCTCCACCGCCACGCTGGTGGTGTGCGCTGTCAGCCTCGTCGGCCAGTGGATCGACGAGGCCCGATCCAAGCTCGACGGCAACAACACTCTGCGCATCCACATGTACCACGGCCAGAAGCGGATCAGGGACCCCAAGAAGCTCGCAGAGGACTTCGATCTGATTGTCACCACGTACCAGACGCTCGCGTCGGACCGCGGCAAGCAGAACATCAACCACCCGCTCAACCAGATCGAATGGTACAGAATTGTGCTGGACGAGGCGCACATGGCCAAGTCAGCGGCCACATCGCAGTCTAAGGCATGCTTCGAGCTCAGGTCGGCGCGAAGGTGGGCGTGCACCGGGACCCCCATGGGCACAGACGTGTTGGACCTCCACGGTCAGATCAAATTCCTTGGCTTGCACCCGGCGCTGAACAAGCCCGTGTTTGAGAACTGGTTCCGCGGACCCCTGCACAAGAGCGGAAGGCACCACGCGTCGCGCTCAGCGTTTCTGCCCCTCGCCCTCCTGGGCTCTATCATGATTCGCCACACCAAGAACCAGCAGATTGCGGGCAGGAAGATCCTTGAGCTGCCCCCCAAGCACGAGGAGACGGTCGAGGTGGTCCTCGGAACTCAGGAGCGCGCTAAGTACGACGAACTTCACGCCCGGGCCAAGGAGAACTTCCAGCACAACTACGCCGCGCGCGGCGACGCGTTCATCAGCTCCAAGATTTTGTCCATCATGAGCCTCCTACTGCCGCTCCGCAGGCTGTGCTCCGGCGGTGACCTCACGCAGGAGGACCTCGAGGTGAACCTCACCAGACAGAGGGCGGCGGCGACAGCGGCGGAGAACAGGCGGAGGAACGCCGCCGCCGCCGCCGAAGCCGCCCAGGACGTCAAGCCCAACCTCGGCGGCGGCGGCGGCGCGGACGTGAAACCCGACCCGGGCGTCGCCGCGGGAGGACCCGCGGCTCCCGTTCTGGATGCCAAGCCCGTGGTGCCCGCGCCCTTGGACGGGGCCGACAAGGAATGCAACGTCTGCAAGGATATCTGCGACGGGCCCCTGAGGACCGGATGCGGCCACTTCTTCTGCACGGACTGCCTGCTGGATGTCACTGCCAACACTGGGCTCAACGCAAACGGAGACAATCGAGGCGGCAGAGGCGGTCGCGGCGGCCGCGGCCGCGGGAGGGGTGCCGGCGATGGCGAGGGCAGCCACCGATGCGCTTGCCCCGCGCTGGGTTGCCGCGCGACGATTGACGTCCAGCATATCCGCGAGGAGCGAAGGAGGGCTGAGGAGGCTCGTGCCGGTCGCGGCGGTCGCGGCGGTCGCGGCGCTGCTGCTCCCGCCCCCGCCGCCAATGAGGCCGCGGAGCCGATGGACGGCGATGGCGGGGCTGCTGGGGATGGCGCCAACGGTGACGTTGAGGAGGTTCGGGTGGTCCTGAACTCCGAAAGCAAGCTCCAGGCATTGGTCACCGAGTTGCGCAAGATGCGCGATGAGGACGAGTCGAACAAGGCGCTCATCTTTTCGCAGTTCAACTCCACCCTCAGCTGGCTGCAGGAGCGCCTGCCCGAGGAGGGCTTCGGGTTCCGCACCATCAGCGGCAGCATGCCCCTCAAGCAGCGCGACCAAGCGATCCAGGCGTTCCAGAAGGACCCACCGACCACCGTGTTTTTGCTCTCCATGCGCTCGGGTGCCGTTGGAATTAATCTGACCTCGGCGACGCACGTGTTCCTGGTCGAGCCAGCGTTCAACCCAGCGCTGACCGAACAGGCCATCGGCCGCTCGTGGCGCATGGGACAGAGAAGGGAGGTCCGCGTCAAACACCTCATCGTCGCCAACTCGATCGAGTCCAACATTCGCAAGTTGCTCGCCGCAAGGGAGGAAACCAAGCCCGAAGACGAAGCGGCCGACGAGATTGAGGCGGAGAAGCAGCGCGGCATGACCAAGGGCGAACTCGCGGGACACCTCAAGGCGGATAAGCAGAAACTCAAGGCGGCAGAATTGAACATGCTCTTCGAGCTGGCTGAAGAAGGCGCGCCGGTGCCGGCGGTCAAACCCGAGGGGAGAAACGCCGCCCGCTGAGAGACAATGGAACGCTTCGCACCGACAGAATTATGATGATGACGCGCACCGTCGGGACACGAAGTGCAACAACATCGCACGCACGCACGCACATTGCATAGAATAGTACGACTACTACGAAAGTTTGAATAGCCACACACGTGTACTACAGAATTCTACTTGTTGCGCTTTGTGCCTGCGACGCGCGAGAGGTCCTTGAGCAATCGCGAAGCCTCAGCCGCGGTGACCTCAGGAGAGAGCATCAATCCATCCTCTGAGCACCTGCCCGCAGCCGAGAAGACCACCATGGGCGGGTCTCCTTCCGCCTTACCACGCTTAACGAGGACAAGGATAACCGCGCCAGTCTGTCTATCATCCACGCATGCGCGCCACTTTCGTCGCGTCGCTTCGGACATCTCTTCTGCGGTTAGGCAGACGAGCTCCTTGGTGTTGCTTGGGTCGTCGGCACCGGATGACCTCGCCGCGAGCATCACCTGCAGGTCGCTTGGAACCACCTGAACGCGACGCTTGCGAGAGGCGCGCGCCAAAGCCTCGGCGCCCGCTGAAGTGAGGTCATATGGAAATGCCGCATCTGATGCCTCGTTCCACACTGATGCTCTGGGAATGAGTGCGACAACGCCAGCCGATGCAATCGCGATGGGACCGAGGTCAGTCAAGTTTGACACAGAGCGAGGTGAGAGCGTAACGGCACCCCCCGCGCCCAGCCACAACCGTTTTTTTGAGCTAGATCCCAGTCCAAGCTGGGCTGCGATAGCCGACATCTCGTTCGGAGGAAGAGGTCGGACGGGATCGGGGAGGTCACCAGCAGCGCGGGCCGCAGCGGTCCTAGCGCACTCTCCCTTTTGGGATGCATCGGAAACTCCCTCTGTGATCTTCTTCTTCGCTTTCCTACGCAGCAGTGCGATGAAAAACCCGCCAGTGTCCTGATCGTGCGGCAAAAGCCTTGCACACCGCTCGAGGTGCATCCTCTTTGCTACCTCCTGGCTTGGAGGCCACATCGAAACCTCCGTGGCTGGCATACCCGCAGCGGTTGCAGTGCCGTAGTCATCATACCACCGCAGCGTGACATCGTCTTCCGACTCCGATTCAGAATCTGAGTCGAACCTGCTTGTACCATCTTGGCCTTTGAAGGCATGCTCTGCGACCTTCCACGTGGACACCCCCGGTCTGTATCTCATGCCCGGCGCGCCCGCATCCATTGCGCCTTTGACAAGCTCAAACTCAGGGTTCTCTTTTAGGATTGCTGCCACCATCGCCTCATCCTCTACCGGATTAAGCGAGCACGTGGAGTACAGAAGATGCCCCCCGGGTTTGACCAATTGCGCCATACGCCGCGCCACGGCCACCTGCGTGGCGTGTAAGGCATTTCCGCCTCCTGGGTGCCATCGCCGCAACGCGTCCGGGTCCTTTCGAAACGTCCCATCTCCAGAGCAAGGAACGTCTGCCAGCACCGCATCGTAACCCTCGATCCCGTCATCGAAAATGGGCACCGGGACGTCTTGTCCATAAGAACACGTGATGACGAGCGACTCCATCTCTCGAGTGCTCCTGACGTGCCTCTTTATGGCATCTTGGAGCGTCTTGACCCTTCCCGGGTGAGCATCATTAGCAACCACCAAACCTCGAACACCTCCGCGCTCGTCGCCATCTTCTGGAGGTGAGACCCTCTCCAGGAGCTGCATGGTCTTGTTGCCCGGCGCAGCGCACACATCGAGAACCCTGTCGCCTGGTTTCAGATGCGGCGCGAGGACCAGCACGGGGAGCATCGATACAGCTTCCTGCCTCGCGAGAAGCCCGCTGGACGTGCCTGCGTCCACAACTTCCGCCACAGCCTCGTGCAGCTTCTCCCGCCTGCCCGCATCCCCGGTCTCCGCCGTCGCCTGCCACCCCTCATCTGCGGGCATCCATTCTAACCCATGCACTAGATTGGCGTCCCGTAGCTGCCTAAGACGCGCCTTCAGCGAAGACGCGCGCCTCCCGTCGGTGGCGTGGAGTCGGAACGTGATTGGCAATGCAGTCGAGTAGCAGGCCTCCACCTCCTCGAGTTCATCGTCGCCGTCCATTAGGTCCTGCGCGCGATAGTATTGCCTAAACAGCGAGGGACCGTAACCAAACTTCCGCCACAACAGCAGCTCTCGTTTGTCCAGTTGCGCGGATCGCAGCGCGTTCTTCACGCGAGCGGCGGATGAGTCGGAGGCGGCGGCGGCATCCGAGGAGCGCGGGCGCTTCTTTGGGCGCGTAAGTGCATCGTCGATCCCCCAGGTATGAGTGTTGGATCCGAGAGAATGCTTCTTCTTCTTCTTCTTCCCCTCCCGCTTCATCGCCTCGTGCGAGGCGGCGTGCCAACGAGTGTGAGCGAGTCTACTCGGATCCTGTGAAAAAACATCATGCACACGTGCAGGGGTGACCCTGACGAGTGCTTCCACATCTTGAGTCAATACTCTGTTGTTACAAGATCGGCTAAGGGCACTTCAGCACAGTCACGCTGGACTTGTTCCGCCCGGGGCCGCCGCGTCCGTTTCCCTATCGCCTGTCAACTACTGTTACACTCTCACTTACGCCGCCGCCTCTCTCATGCTGTGAGCTGCCTCCTCCCCTTGGCCCTGCGCCTCTTCAGCACCTTCCTTCCACCGGGCGTACCTGTCCTGGAAAGGAATCCGTGTCTGCGCTTACGAACCAGCTTGGATGGCTGGTACGTGCGTTTGGTATGCGCGTACATGACGTCGTCCGGATCTGCGTCCACGCCGTCGATGTTGAGCTCAAGCTCAAGTCCAAAGCCAGTGCCCACGACACCGTTGACTGGCGCCTCGACGACGGGTGCGGGAGCTTCATGCAGCGTGGCGGGAGTGACACGCTCGTTGTTTGTCGGCGCCCATGCGCGCTCTAGATCGTGGAGGAGGTGCTCCGCGGATCTGTTTTGCCTCGCGTGCCAGCTCTGGATGGCGGCCAACCTCGCGGCGATCCTCCTCTCCTGTTCTTCGTCCTTTTCCCATAGGCTCTCGGGTGTGACGCGCAGGGAGGAGAGGACCTTGGCCACCGGCGGGTCCAGCGGCGCGACGGGAACCTTGGTTGGGGACGTTCCGTTCTCGGGAACGTGCCAAGGGGAGGTGCCCTTGCTGCCGTGGGTGGACAACGACGCGGCGGAGCAGGTGGTCATTCCCGCGCCCGGGTGGTTGAACGAGGCGAGGGGCGCGGCGGCGGATGACAGGGGCGAGGAGCTCGCGACGCGCACGGCGGCGGTGATTGACGCGCCGGCGGGCGCCTGCGCGGGCGCCTGCGAGGTCACAGCGCGGGTCAGGCCCATGGCGAGCGCGCGACGCAGGGCTCCGGACATGACGTGGGCGAACGGGCAAATTCTTTGCCCTAACTGAAAAATCCCGGTTCTACCCGCGACGACGCCACGGCTCGCGGACGTACGAAAGATGCTCGCGGCGATCGCGCCACTCGATCTCTCGTGGGTGTCGGTTTCCGCGCGGTTGGGAC
>MDTE01089937.1_pt1 | contig 29452 bp, 23 predicted proteins | sample 811231 | NCBI WGS metagenome assembly MDTE01 (sample SAMN05326651, study PRJNA326480) | marine metagenome | isolation source: seawater | place: Indian Ocean: Red Sea | collected 2010 | reverse complement strand
TGGCTTGGCGATCGTCTACCGTTCGCAGCAATGGGGGTCGCCGGCGGCTACACCTTCAGTCTGTTGATGAGTCCCCTGATGTTTGGGGCCGGTATCTTGATTGGACCTCTAGTGGCCTTATCTCTTGGGGCCGGCGCCATCTTCAGTTGGGGGGTGTTGATTCCCATCGTGGAGGCGAAGGGCTGGGTCGATGGACCGAGTCTCTCCTACGCGACGGGTGGTCGTGGTTGGATCCTATGGGTCGGGGTCTCCATTATGGTGGCCGATGCGTTAACGCAGCTGGCGCTATCCTGGAAAACGATGCTCAACAGCTTTCGTGGCATTCGTAGTACGGACGGTCCCACGGAGATTCCCAAGAACTCGATGTTGCGTGAATTCGCATTCTTTGTGGAGATCGGGCTGCTGATCCTGCTCATCGGTTGGCTGGTCTTCGGGTTGTCGGGAACCACCGTACTCTTGGCCATGGCCCTGATTCTCGGCCTGGGCATTGGAGTTGTCATTCTGGAAGGGTTCTTCTCCTGGCTGCTTCCGTTGATTGTTCTACGTGACGTACTTGTTGGCGTAGGTCTGGCGATCTGGATGTTCTTCGGGGCACCCGCCGCACGCTATGTAATGGCTGGTGTCGGTCTGTACATCTGGATCCGGGTCCTGATGGGCGGTATTCGCTGGTATCGAAATATGACCAGCGGCCCGAAAGAGGATGAAGTAGCTCTGGAAGATCCGAAGCAACGGATTCGTAACGAATGGTGGATTCTTGGACTGCTAGCCGGTACCGTCCTCACGGCGGCGACCAGTCAGATTGTCTTTGGTATTCCGGTGTATCTGACGTTGATCGCGGTAGCTCTTTCAGCGGTATTGGCGATGATCGCCACACGAGCCACGGGTGAAACCGATATCAACCCTATTGGTGGCATGGGTAAGGTTACCCAGTTGGTCTATGGTGGTATCGCGCCCGGAAACGTATCCACCAACCTGATGGCCGCAGGTATTACGGGGGCCGGGGCGACCCAGGCCGCCGATATGATGCAGGATCTCAAGACGGGGCATCTTCTTGGAGCATCGCCACGAAAGCAGTTCGTGGCACAGCTCGTGGGTGTCGCTGTGGGTATTCTCGTCTGTGTACCCATCTATATGTTGTTCATGAAGGCAAACCCCTGGATGATCAACGGGGAAACCAACCCCGATGCGCTCCCTGTTCCAGCCGCACACGCCTGGAAGGCGATGGCGACTCTGCTGGCGGGTGGCTTTGATCAGCTACCGACCCATGCAGAATGGGGGGTAGTGGGCGGCCTTCTCTTTGGGACGATGGTCCCAATTCTTCGAAAGCTGCATCCAAACTGGCGCTTCCTTCCTTCCGGATTGGCGTTTGGTATCGCGTTTATTGTACCAGCCTTCTACTCTTTGGCGATGTTGTTCGGCGCGGTTGTCTTCATGATCTGGAAGCATTATCGACCCGACGACACCAAGGCTCTGGGTTTCGCGATTGCCTCCGGTCTTATCGCAGGAGAAGGTCTGATGGGCATTGTGACGGCCGTAATGAAGATGGCCGGCCTGGGTCCAATCAGCGGGCACTTCTAAGCCGTACGGACGCTGCCAGGCCGCCTGGACGCGAACGAGACCATCAACTGAAGACGATGGTTTTATTGCCGTCCACGAGGATCCGGTCTTCGACATGCCATTGCACAGCTTGTGCTAGTACCCGTCGTTCGATGTCTCGGCCCAGCTGTTTCAGCTCCCGTAGGGAGTGCCGATGGCTTACATGGCTAACGCTTTGTTCGATAATAGGGCCGGCGTCGAGCTCTTCGGTCACATAATGGGCCGTCGCCCCGATGATCTTCACACCACGCTCCATGGCCTGTGCATAGGGGTCGGCCCCGGCAAAAGCTGGCAGGAAGGAGTGGTGGATATTGATAATGCGGTTCGGATATCGGGCGACGAAGTCTCCGGATAGAATCTGCATATAGCGAGCGAGGACCAGTAGATCGTCCTGTCCAGAGATGAGGTCCAGGATCTGGGCTTCGGCCTCTGCTTTATTCTGTTTTGTTACGGGGACATGATGGAAGGGCACGCCGAAATCCTCGACCGCGTTGGCGAGATCGGTGTGATTGGAGATGACCATCGCGAGATCCGCCGCGATATCTCCTCGCTTCAACCGCCATAGAAGCTCGAGAAGGGCGTGGTCGTAGCGCGACACAAAGATAACCGTACGAGGACGATCGGCCGCGTAACTCAGCTTCCAGTCCATCGCGAAACGGTCGGCGATTTCGCCTTGAAAGGCTTGTTTCAACGCACTTCCCTGCAGGTCCAATTTGGGGGTCTGCAGCTCCAGGCGCATCCAGAAGGTGCTGTTTTGCCCTTCTTCGGCGTGCTGATCTAAATCCGTGACGTTGGCCCCATGTTGATGGAGAAAGTTCGTGACGGCCGCGATAATCCCGGGCTGGTCGGGACAGCGGATCAAGAGGCGTGCAAGGGAATTCATGGCCGCGAGCCTATCGCAGAACAGCGGCTCTAGCCAGAACTCCATACCTTCGGTCGTGAATATTGTTTTTTCTCAATTCGGAACTTGACCCTGGGCGTTCTCATACCTATATTCTCGCGCGCCACAGGTAGGAAGAGGAAACGTATGTCGTTGCCAGAACTTTCACGTGAAGAAATCTCCCGCTATTCCCGCCATCTCATACTCGACGAAGTGGGAATGGATGGTCAGCGCACATTGAAGGGTAGCTCTGTACTCTGTGTGGGTACTGGCGGACTGGGTTCTCCTCTATTGCTCTATCTGGCCGCGGCTGGAGTAGGCCGATTGGGAATCGTGGATTTTGACGTGGTGGACGAATCGAATCTACAGCGTCAGGTCGTACATGGTACCGCGACTCTTGGCGTAAAGAAGGTAGAGTCGGCACGAGATCGCCTGAAAGACATCAACCCCCATGTGCAGGTGGATTTATTTGATGTGCCTCTTACCAGTGAGAACGCGCTGGAGATTATGGAGCCCTATGACGTTGTCGTGGACGGTACGGATAATTTTCCGACCCGTTACCTCGTCAATGACGCCTGTGTGATTTTGAACAAGCCCAATGTCTACGGGTCGATCTTCAAATTTGAGGGTCAGGCTACGGTCTTCAACTACGAAGGAGGCCCGAATTACCGAGACCTCTACCCCGAGCCACCACCCCCCGGACTGGTTCCGTCCTGTGCCGAAGGTGGAGTTCTGGGAATTCTTCCGGGTGTCATTGGCTGTATCCAGGCTACCGAGACCATCAAGATTCTATTGGGGCAGGGTACGACTCTGGCGGGGCGACTCGTGGTCTACAATGCACTAGATATGACCTTCCGCGAGCTGAAGCTGCGTAAGGACCCAAACTGTCCGGAGATTTCGGAACTGATTGATTACCAGCAGTTCTGTGGAATTCCGGGCCAAGAGGAGGCGAACGTGGATTTTACCCAGATCTCTGTACAGGAAACCAAGGAGCGGCTTGATGAAGTCTGGGAACCCTATGTGCTGGATGTACGTGGCCAACAGGAAGCCGATATCGTGAGCTTCGAATTTGCAGACCAGCTACAGCCCCATACGGATGTACTCTCCATCGTGGATGAGCTTCCCCGCGATCGGGACATCCTGGTCCATTGCAAGATGGGTGGTCGTTCGGCCTATGCCTGTGAAGTGCTCGCCGAGGCTGGCTTTACCCGCCTGTTCAACCTGGACGGTGGGATCGTAGGCTGGGCGCAGCAGATTGACCCGAATATGCCGACGTACTAAGAGGGGAACATTGTGCGAAAGGAAAGTTTAATGCGTCTTATATTGATTGGCCCACCCGCCGCTGGAAAGGGCACGCAGGCTGCGAAGCTTGTTGAGAAATATGGGATCACTCATCTTTCATCGGGTGATATGTTGCGGGCCGCTATCAAGGCGGGCACAGACCTTGGCGTACAGGCTGCTGCCTACATGGACAAAGGGCATCTAGTTCCCGATGATCTCGTTGTGGATATGATGGTGGAACGTGTGAAAGAGTCCGACTGTGACGACGGATTCCTTCTCGACGGTTTCCCGCGCAGCCTGCCCCAAGCCGAAGCGTTGGATAGCGCACTCTCCGAGGCCGGGGTCAGCCTGGACGCGATCGTGGCCATTAAGGTGCCGGACGATATGATCGTAGGGCGCATTACTGGCCGCCGAATGGATCCGGAGACCGGTGACATCTACCACATGGACTTCAGCCCACCGCCCGCCGAAGTGGCAAGCCGGGTTGTCCAACGGCAGGACGACACCGAAGAGGCTTGTCGGGTCCGGTTGGAGAAGTACCACGCGGAGACAGCACCAGTATTACCGTATTACGAGTCCACCGGTTTGCTGAAAGAGGTTGATGGCAACGCCGCGCCGAATGTTGTGACCGAACAGATCTTCGATATTCTCTCGTAATCTTCACAGGCCTGGAAAGGCCAATGAAGTCAACGACCAAACGTACTCCACGTGGACTTCTACCGACGGGTCGAGGTATTGGCGGCTGTACACCATGGGAACACTGAACCAGGAAATTATGACTGTAGACGAACTCATCGCGCGATTTGAAGTCTTTGACGATTGGGAGGAGCGCTACCTCTACCTGATGGATCTAGGACGTAAGCTGCCGGCCTTCGACGAGAGCTGGAAGACGGAAGAGAATCTGGTGGAAGGGTGTGTGAGTCAGGTCTGGCTGGTCTCCAAGATACACCACGAGCCGAGCACAAGGGTTGAGTTCCGGGCGGACAGCGACTCGCAGATCGTCAAGGGGCTGGTGTCTATACTCATTATGCTCCATAGCAACCAGTCTCCCGCAGATATTATCAGTCATGATATCGATGGTTTATTCACCAAACTCGGGTTGACAGACCATCTGAGCCCAAGCCGGAAAAACGGCTTCTATGCAATGATTCGACGGCTTCGCGCGCTTGCGTCTACCTACGTATCCTGAACGGGTCGAGAAGAACGTTTTGATCGGGTGGAATTGGAAGTCCAGGCCAAAAGCTCGTACAACATCCTTTTGGTATGTCTGTTTTGGAGGGATCTGATGTTGCACCGATTGGAATCGTTGTTTTGTATTTGTCTTCTTTTTGGGTTGGCTGGATTTGGTTGTGATCAGACTTTGAAGGTGACGGAGCAGCCGCTCTGTCCTGCGTTAATGCATGGGGAAGAGCCGGTCATTCTGCAAGATAGTGCGTTGATCTCGACCATCGAGGAGCTGGATGCGATCCAGGATGTAAGTCATATCGCGGGAGATTTGGTGATCACCGCGGACTTCAGCGACAACATTGATCTGCCCAACCTCTGTGGCGTGAACGGAGACCTTCGGGTGGAGAAGAACGTGGAGTTACGCCATGTGACCATCCCCTCTCTCGGCTATGTGGACGGCGATGTATACGTTTACGAGAATGAGCGTCTCCGTAAGTTCAGTGCCCCCCAGTTGATTGAGGTTGGCGGCTCGTTCTATGTCACCGACAATCCGAAACTGACCTCCCTGCACATTCAATCGGTGCAGACAGTGGCAGGCGATATGTGGCTCAACGCCCTGGATGATATTGACGTGATCTACCTGCCAGTGCTCGCTGAGGTGGGGCAGATGTTTCGTGTCGCCTCAAACGATGAGCTTTACGAGCTGAATATTTCGTCCTTACAGACTATCGGAGATGGTATTCGAATTCTCCGGAACGACGACCTGCCGCGGCTTGAGATCCCTTCACTACAAAGCATTACGGGGATTCTACGAGTCCAGGAAAATAAACGACTACAGAATGTACTGGTCGGTGGTGAGGCGATGGAGATAGGGGGAGTCGATATCGGTCAGAATGAACAACTCGTCATTCTTGAGCTGGCGGACTTCGTACGAGCCTCGTCCGTTTCGATATCCTATAACGACGCGCTCTTATCCATTGATCTTCCAGATCTGGACGAGGTGGACGGGGGTCTGTTCATCAACGGAAATAACGATCTGCAGATCTTCAATGTGCCGAAGTTACGTCGCCTTACAGGACAGCTGGCCATGAATTGGAATCAAGATCTGGCCGTGGTGGAATTCCCGTCGTTGGAAGAGGTGGAGGGCCGCCTGGCCTTTCAAAGCGCGGAAGATACGGAGTTTCGCTTTCCTGTACTCACAAGGGTTCAATCCATGTTTCTTGGGTACCTGGACTCCAATGTTCAAGTGGATCTCCCGAGTCTGGAGCATGTAGAGGGCGATCTCTCCATTCATCAATGCCATGGATTTGATTCGATTACCTTGCCCAACGTCACCTATGTTGGGCAGCTTCAGGTGCAATACAACGACGACCTTAAGAGCTTCAGTTTCCCCAAGCTGGAGACCCTGGGGGCCGGTTTGAACGTTTCACGCAATGACTCTTTGGAGCAGTTTGACCTCAGCGCTCTGGTCGATGCTGGCGATTATGTACGATTCTATAAGAACTTTACGCTACCAACCTGCCGCATCGAAGAATTTCTAGACGAACTCTTTGCCTTGGGCTTTCCAGAAGAGGAAGCCTATGTTGAGGGCAATAACGAGAACGTCGTCTGCGAGTAGACTAGGGCTTGGAGAGCACAACACCGTGCTGGCGACCGTAGCGCCAGGGCCCCGAAGGTGTGTTGCGCTTCGAGGGAAGGGTGGCGCAAACCCGTAGCCCCAACCGGCGAGCCTGCGCTGCAACATAGCCGGGGTGGACGCGAAGATTCGTCGAGTTGATGGCGGCGTCTAATTCACGATACCGACCGCGTAACGCGAGAGGCTCAATCCATCGATCCAGCATATAGCGTAGTTTCGAAGTCGTATTGACACTGAATCGATGGAATCGACCATAGTACAGGACCCCGTGACCGCCCGGCTTCAGAACCCGCGCTGTCTCCGCCAGGTATTGGTTGAATATGTCTATAAATTGAACGTGTTGAAGGACAACGAATGAGTAGACGATGTCCACGGATCCGTCCTCTAGAGGGAGCGTTTTTCCATCGCTTTCGAGTAGTTGGAAATTCTCGATTCCGCGTTGCTTCAGTTCTGTTTCGACCCGTTCCCTATGATGATGAATATCGACACCGATGACGGAGTTAAAACGCTCGGCTGCGGCCGCGATCAGGCGGCCTCCACCATACCCGATCTCCAGGGCTTTGAGATTGTCGAGCGGCCCATAGATATCCTTCAGAGGCTGTCCGATATGTGCATCAAAATCCCAAACGCCTTCTGCAAATGCGGCGTCCGCGTCATCGGAATTATTGAACCATCCAAAGAAGGTATCTTTCGATGCGGCCTCGGCGCGGGTAATCTCTTCCTTGAAGCCGGTGATATGGTTCTCTGGGGTCGTCAAGCCATGCCTTTGCAAATGGGTTTCATTTAATCCTGACAAGGATAATGGTGCAGCGGTTGATGTCCAGCTCCTTCGGGATCTTCAGACACAGTCCAGAGCCCCGTACCTGGATTATCGTAGCAGATCGCTTCTCCCTGGGCTTCGGTCAGAGGCCCTAAAGCCACTGTGAGGGGCTCGATGGCGCCCAGGTTTTCGAAATCCAGAGAGCTGTCGAACCGATATTCCCAGCTACCCGTATAGACCCGGATAAGCAAACGTTGGCCGGATGGGTGGAGATCGGCTGCGGTGATCATGCGGCCGTAGGGGATCGCGAGGCCGGGCGAGGGGATTGTAGCCACGATGGAAAGGGTCGCGACGGTCTCTTCCTGGGGATTCTCCAGCGCATAGACACGGGCATTGGGGCCATCCACTTTTTCGAAAATCCAAAGCCGACTACCGTCTGGAGCGACGACCAGGGCCTCGGAGTCCACGGGGTCGTGAGGATAGCGGTATTGGTAGCGCCAGGTGCGTGTGGGGGATGGGATATTGGATACGCTCAGATCGATCTCTTCTGCAACGTGGATGTCGAGAACGTCACGGTCCTGGTTATTGTTTCCGATATCGGCGACCCAGAGACAGGAGCCCTCTCCGTCTGGGCATGTTGCACGGGCGATGTCTTCGATATCGACAGGGCTTACGCCCGGAATTTCCACTGTGGCTACGAGAGTCCCGTCGGTCGATATCGCATAAAGGTTGGCCGCGTCCCCCGAATCGTTATGCATCCAGAGGATGTTGGGGTTGCTATAGGAGGCGACCATACCTGACGCCTCGGCCAGGACCGCGGTCTGCAGAGTGGCCATTTCGGTTGGCGTGGCCGCGTTGGTCGATTGGCATTGATTGGTATTTGTATGGGTGTCCCCGTGGTCGCTGTTCGTGATTTCTGAGGGTGACGAAAGCTCGGGTATGGGGTCTGACGGTGCCTTCGAGCTGGAGGCACAGGCCAGGAGCAGGGAGAGCAGCAGAATTGCTACATTTGGCTTATTCGGAAACGACAACATAGGAAGAATCTTCGCGTACCTTCTTACAATCTACAAGTGCGGACTGGATATCCCGGAATGGGAAGACTATGTAGAGGGTATGGACGAAGGAAACAAGATTGCATTTGTGGCGGGAGCCACGGGTTATACGGGGCAGAATATTGTGCGTGCGTTGCGCAGGCGTGGGTTTGATACCATTGCTCATATACGTCCCGATAGTTCACGACTGGAGTCTTGGAGAGAGGAGTTTATAGCGGGTCAGGCGAGGGTGGATACCACGCCCTGGGACGTGGACTCTCTTCAGGAGACCCTCCGCCGGGAGGCGCCAGCGCTGGTATTTTCCGTACTCGGCACGACACGCAGTCGTGCGCGAAAACGAAAGAAAGGGGGAGGAGATCCCCTGGAAGAGACCTACCAGGCCATCGACTATGGTTTAACTCGTATGTTGATACAGGCGACCAGGGAGGCACAGCCGTCGGCTCGTTTCGTCTATCTTTCCGCCTTGGGTGCCGCGGCCAATACTCGTACGGCCTATATGCGGGCACGTTGGCAGTCGGAAGAGGCGTTACGTGAGAGTGGTCTGTCCTACACGATTGTTCGGCCCGCGTTCATCTCGGGGGCGGACCGCCAGGAGTTCCGCCCATTGGAGCGCGTTGGTAGCGTTGTATTCGACGGTTTGCTGGCGTTGTTGGGACTTCTTGGAGGCCGAGGCGTTCGGCAGCGATATCGGTCCATCCGTGGACCGGACCTGGCAGAAGCAATGGTCGACCTCGCTCTCGACCCCCATTGGGACGGGAAGATCGCCGAACGCGAACAGCTGGTTTCGACGGCGCCTAGTCTTCCGGCCAGTCGGAACAACCGGTGACCAGGCCGGTATTGACGAGCACCTCAACCTTCTGGGCTTCGGCGCAGATCGTCGAACATAGTGGGCTGTCGTCCTGGCCCAGGCAACAGACGTTGGTGGCGTTGATATAGGGCATTGCACCGGGGACACCGGGACCACATTGTGCAGTGGCCTGTTGCTCCACAAAACACTGCAAGATGGCTTCATCAATTTCCGGAGCCTGATCTACCGCCTCTTGGCAATGCTCTATGCAGCCACTACAGGAGTCGGTGTCACTGGCAGAGAAGCCCCAGGCCACGAGAGGGCTCAACATGATGGGGCGAATGGTTCCGTTTTCCGCAACACAATCGGCGAGGAGCTGGCAGTAGGTGGTGCAAGCCACAAGAGTGTCGATTTCACAGTCGATGTTGATCTCCTGTTCGACGAATGCAGCGTCCGGACTGCAGGTGGCTTCCGTTCCCTCGGGAACCGCTGTAAATTCCCACTTTTCGTTGTCGGCCAACCCATTGGGGTGGGCGAGAAGGAAATCGATCATCCAGTGATTTGCCGGATCGACCCAGGAGTGTCCCAGCTCATGACCATAGCAATGGGTCTGGTTCAGGCCAGGGCTTGTTTCAAAGTATTGGGAGGCGATGGCGGCTTCCAGTAGAAAGTTGACGGATGTGGAAGGTCCGTCCCCGGCCTGGCCAGCCCAGATGTCGTCGTCGCCGCCCCATGTGACTACAACGGCCATAGGATCCAATGGGAGCTCCGGTGCTGGTGTGGTCAACGCGAACACCCCGGAGGCTACGATACCTCCAGCGGACCAGTCGGAATGCCGTTGCAGCATATAGTTGGTCATGATCCCGCCGGCCGAGTGTCCGCCCATATAGATACGATGTTCGTCGATGTCGAGGTGTGCGGCCATACAATCGAGGAGTTCTCGAACGTAGATGTCGTCTGCGTTCGGAATATCCATCTGCGCAGCGGTGCGCATGGCATCCCAGACCGGCCAGATGGTCCCGTTTTCGTTGCCATCGGGGGCTATAACGATCATGCCTCGCTCGACGAAGTCGTTCCATTTGGCGTCATCGAATTTATCAAACCCTGTTCCGTTGGTTCCATGGTAGCCGATGAAGACGGGACGCGGTCCGCTATACGAGGAGTCGGGTAGGGCGAGATAAAAGCTTCGTGTCTGATCGGCCGAGTTAAAGTCTGCCCACTGCCCGGTTGCGAGGGTGATATCCTGGAAATTGGCAGGACATGCCGTTGCTTTCTCCCTGACCATCGAGGTGGCCGGTATCGTGTAGTAGGCAAATTCAATCGGATCCGACGGTGCCGTCACTTCTGCCACATCGGTGCTATCCGCGACGGTCGTGTCGGGTGATGTGTCGGTGCTATCGGCCGACGGTGCCGAGTCTGCTCCACTACATCCGGCCAGAGCAAGGACCAGTAGAGATACCAGAATGGCTTTGTAGGGACATTGCATTGGACCGCCTTCGTCTTCTTATATGGGCTGGTATTCTATACCAGATCGGACGATTTGGAGCCATTGCGATGTCGAGCGGATCCGGTGCTGGATTCAGGCGTTATCCTGTTCCAGCTCCAAAGAGGCATTGTAGGTGCCACCGGCTGCGGCCGCATTACAGCGAGCGCGGTGGGCGTAAGCCCGTTGGGCAGCGTCTACCTTCGAGGCATCGCCAGCCCAGGTCTTGAGCGCCGACTCCTGAAGCGCGCGGCCATAAGAGAAGCTCATGATCCAGGGGATTTGCCCGGATGCGTTGATGGCCTGCAGGTTTTCCGTGGCCTGTACCTCTGTCTGTCCTCCGGAGAGGAAGACGCAGGCCGGGACGATGGCGGGCACCGCGTGGCTAAAGCAGCGAATCGTCAGCTCGGCGACTCGCTCGGAAGAAGCCTGGGTCGGGCAGTCTTTTCCGGAGATGACCATATTGGGTTTCAGAAGAATGCCCTCTAGATCGACACGTTGCATATTGAGCTCGCTGAACACCGTCTTCAGGGTGCTCTCCGTGACCTGGTAGCAGGTTTCGATGGAGTGGCCGCCAGTCATCATCACCTCAGGTTCCACAATCGGAACGATATTGGCTTCCTGACAGAGGGCAGCGTAACGAGCGAGGGCGTGCGCGTTGGCCTGAATCGAGTTTGTGCTGGGGCGGCCTTCTCCGATGTTGATCACGGCGCGCCATTTGGCGAACCCGGCACCGAGTTCACGATATTCCGCGAGGCGATCTCGCAAGCCGTCGAGCCCCTCCGTTATCGTCTCGTTACGGCTACCAGCAAGATGCTTGGCTCCGGTATCAACCTTGATCCCCGGGACGATGGCGTGCTGCCGCAAAATCTCGGTCAGTGGCGTGCCGTCGGCTGCGTTCTGACGAATCGTCTCATCATAGAGGATCGCGCCACCAATGAAGGGTGCCGCGTCCGCACAGGAGAATAACAGATTACGCCAATCACGACGTGTCTCGTTCGTTGATTCGACACCCACACCGGCTAACCGCTTCTGCACGGTATTGGTGCTTTCGTCTGCCGCTAGAATACCTTTATTCCCAGAGACAATTTTTTCGATAGTAGAAACAAGAACAGCATTCGACATGGTTTTTCTCCCGCTACAGCACGCCTAAGTGGCCTTCTTCTAGGCCATTCAAGGGTGGAATTGTCAAGAGTAAAGTCCCAGCCATAGGGTGTGTGACTCTTCTATCCCAACGGGGTTGGGCCGAATTGGTGTGGGTTGTGGTTCCCATTCCCGCCGCGGACAAATTCACCTGTTGACCGCGGATACGGGTGATGCGATGGTTCCGCCATTCCTACGCCGGGTATTTTGGGGAGAATTGCGTTGTCCAGATGGGTGTCAGTCGTATTGTTTGTCGGTTTCGTCGGTGGACTATCCTTCTGGCTTACCCAGAAGAAGCCCGGACACGATTGTCGGCAGGCCTGTTCCGATCTGGCGTCCCTGTCCAATTCGAATTCCCATTGTATTCGTGCCCAATGTAGAGAGGCATGCAACCAGAAGAAGCTGGACGGGAACTGTATGCAACGCACGATCCAGGCCATTGGTGTCGGCGAGCTGGCGCAGGAGTCCTGGAAGACATGCCTGAGCTCTCCGGATGTTGGCGCGGATGTCTTGAGTCGGTGTCGGCGCTCAAGAGACGCCCAGGAGAAGGTGAACACCGTGTACGATAATCTGGTGTTCGCCTTTGATAAGACCCGTAAGAGCCCGGGCAAACCCTGTGCGCTGCCTCGAATTTCGATCTGCATCCCAGCAGAATCCAACTGCCGCGCCAATGTGGAAGAAGAGCCCCAGGAATGGAATCGTCTGGCTCGTCACGCCATGGGCGCTCTGCAGAATAACACCGACGCGTTTCGGTATTGCCTGCAGGCGGACGGCGAAGGGGCGAAAGCGAAATTTACCGTCAGCGCCTATGGCGATCTGGATTGCGATGGTATTTTTAGTACCTACCAACGTGTAGGACGATTTGATGAATACGCTCGCGACGATCAATGTGTGATTGATAGTCCGGGCATGGATCGCCTTGACCACGAGAACGAATAGGAAAGAGCATTGGGCAGCTATTTTGAAGGACAGATTGTATGGCTTACAGGCGGTGGATCGGGCCTGGGGCAGGAGATGGCGTTGGAGTTTGCTCGACAGGGAGCCACCGTGGCGGTGACCGGGCGTCGAGAAGATCGGCTTAATGCGGTCGTCCAGCTTCTGGAAGAACAAGGTGCGAGGGGCTTGGCTGTTCCCTGTGATGTGACGGATGATGCCGCCGTAAAGGCCGCGGTTGAAACCGTGGTCGACGCCTTTGGCCGCATCGATGTGGTGGTCGCCAATGCCGGATTTGCGGTGAGTGGACGAGTCGCGGAGCTGAGCCATGAAGAGTGGCGGCGCCAATTCGATGTCAACGTGCTGGGACTTGTATCCACCATTCGCCATTCGATGCCGGAGTTGGAAAAGACCTCGGGCAGGATTGGTCTGGTCGCGAGTGTCGCGTCGTTTTTGAGCCCGGCCGGGAGTGGTGCCTATTGTGCCTCCAAGCACGCGGTACGTTCGATTGGATCTTCGCTGTCTGCGGAGCTTGCCGGCTCGGGCGTAAGCTGTACGACCATACACCCGGGCTATGTGAAGAGTGAGATCGGTCGCGTGGATAACGCGGGGCAGTTCCAGTCGGAATCTCGGGACAAACGACCGGCGAACCTACTCTGGCCTACGGATAAAGCGGCCCGTGTGATGGTTCGCGCCATTCGAAAACGCAAACGGGAATATGTGTTCACCTGGCATGGCCTGTTCGGTGTGTGGATGTCTCGTCATTTTCCACGGCTCACGTTCTGGATTCTCAGCAGGAACCAGAGGCTCTCTGCCCGTTAATCGCTTCGTTCGGCGCAATAGTTCCAGAGACGTGCACGCGCTGTATTCGAGATGCGAGTCCGTGGGAATACGTGGGTGCGCCGCACGGCTCGATCGAAAAATAATTGGCCATTGAAAGCAGGGGCTGCGGAACTGATAGCTAACCAGGCGATGGTATCGGCTCCTTCTTCGGGTGTACGAAGGATCGACTGCAGAGCGTTGTAGAATCCGGGCAGAGACTTGCGCACACCCGGTGTCGCTGCCCATCCCGGGTGCATGCAATTCACGGTTACAGAGGTTTCTGTGGCGCGAATCTTCTCTGCCCAGAGCTCTGTCAGTATGACCTGGGCCCGCTTGGTCTGGGCATAGGCTCGAACACCATCAAAGGAGCCGTCTCGAAACTCCGGATCATCCACCTGGTATCGCTGGGTATACATGCCTCCGCTGGTGACATTGATGACGCGACCGGAGCCGGACGCTGCCAACAGTGGCATGAGGTGTTCGGTCAGGATGAAACCAGACAGCACATTCGTGGCGAAGGTTGTCTCGATACCGTCTGCGGTCTCACTTCGTTTGGGTAGCAGAACTCCCGCATTATTCACCAGAACATCCAGGGCTTTGTAGGTGGACTGGATCCGGCTGATAAATTGCCTCAACGAGGTTCGGTCCGCCAGGTCCACCAGCTCCAGATGGAAGGTCGCCTTGGGGAATTCTTCTCTGAGCTCCGCTGCCGCCCGTTCCCCACTTTCGGGGTTTCGGCACGCCAATACCACGGTTGCGTTCCGCCGTCCCAGCTCCTGGCAGGTCGCGCGGCCCAGCCCGGAGTTCGCCCCGGTGACGATAACGACACGATCGGTCATATCAACGTCCATATCCGAGTCGGAGAACAGCTTTCTCCGTATTTTGATACCCGGGGAGCAGTAGGAGGCCACCACGGTCAGCTCGGCCAGACTGTCTGCCAGTTGGTAAAGGTAACGCATTATGGGGCTACCGCAGGGTTGGGGTTCAAGACGCGTTCGTCTTTTTGGTGGAACCACGTTCGAACCAGCGCAGATGGGCCATAGCGGGCATGACTGTCAGGTCGAGTAGGACCGCGAGGGATAGGGTGACACAGAACATGATCCCCATGGAGACAAGGGTCATATAATCACCCATCAGGAGTACACTGAATCCACCAACCAGGATGATAGACGTTCGCAACATACCGTAGCCTGATTCCATCATGGTTCGTTCCACAGCGGGTCCGATTTCCAGGCCCCGATCCCGTTCGATATGGTAGCGGGCCAGGAAATGGATGGTGTCGTCTACCGCGATACATACGCATACGGTGAGCATGGTGAGGCCGTCGGCGTCGATGGCGCCCGCCCAGAGATAGGTGAACCAGACGGCAAAGGCGACGGGAAGAACATTGGGGATGACGCTCAATAAACCCACTCGCAGGGACCCGAATAGAAGGGCCATAAGAAGGGCGATAATCAGGAGGGCGGTAGACAGACCACGAATGGAGCTATCAAGTATTTCAGGCCCCGTTACAGCACAGAGAAGCCCGAAGCCGTTGGGTTGAACGGATACATTTTCGGGGAAGAGTGGTTTCGCCATACGGCTGATCTGATCTGCCACAATAACGAGTCGTTCTGCCGACATATTGGGAACTCGAACCACCATCCGTCCGAACTGTCGCTGTTCGTCCACAAACGCATCCATTCCATCGAAGTTGGCGAGAAACATCTTGTCGAGCTGCGCACTGATATTTCGACCCGGCTCGCTATCGGTGCACCGTCCATCCGGTTCACTCTTATAACAACGTGTCTCGGGAGGAAGCGGTGGGGCGCCTCGGTCTTGTAGCCCTTTCAAATAGTCTGGAGCCTCGAATAGTCCATAGGCCAACTCGACGAGATCGACGATGGAGAGGCTACCCTCGATATACTTGCTCTTCTCCATCTCCACCTGGAGTTGGTACATCCCGTGGAGGACCTGGGTGTCATATAGCCCGCCTTCTTTGCCGGTCTTTACGAGGATTTCAAAGTCACCGCTACTACCAAACGCCTCCTGGATCTGTTCCAGATCGTGACGGATGGGGTGGTCTTTATGCAGCTTATTGGTCAATACATTTTCGACCGTAATAAACGGAATCACGCATATGGATGCGATGGTGAGGAGCACACCAAGAGCGGCCGTTTTGCGGGTATGTCTGGCGACGAGCCGGTACATGAAGCGTAAGCTGACCGAAAGACGTTCCGTTCGATTCTGTTCTCGCTCGTGGGCGACACTGCGGGTGAACGAGAGCAGCACAGGAGTGAGCATAAACGTTAAGAGAAAGGCACAGATCACGCCCACAAAGGCATAGAGTGCCAATTCACGGGTATAGGGCATGGGCTGAAAGAACATACTGGCAAAGCCAATCAGGGTCGTCAGACTGGTCAACATACAGGCGGTACCCACGTTCATAAACGCGGCCCGAATGGCCTCCGAACGCTCGGCGCCCCGTCCCATTTCATGCCGGAATTGGGTGACTAGATGAACGACGTTCGAGGTCCCTACCACCAGAATAATGATCGGCGCGGCGCTTGTTATGATGCTTATATGACCAATCACGAGACCACCGAGGCCGATGGACCATATCACCGCAGGGAAGATGCATAGGATGGGCAGGAAGCTGTCCACCAGCCGACGGAAGAGGTAAAGGAGTAGCAGGAAGAGAACGACCATACAGAAGGGAAAGAGTTCCTTGATGTTGCGTTCGGTTTCCTGGAGCAGACTGGTGATGAGTACGGGGAATCCGGACATATGAATGTCCTGTTTCGGGTAGCCTGCGTCGATTGCCAGTTTTCGGAAATCCGATGAGATCTCCTGCTTGATGGCATCAAAGAGGCTGAGCTGACCGGACTCGGTTCGAAGCTTGGTCGTCCCCTGATGCATATTGGCTGCTCTGCGTTTCAGCTCCTCAAGGAGCTTTCCCTTCAGAGAATTCGGATGCGTCGCCTGCAATCGAACCGTGATCAGAGCGGATGTGCCATCTGCACTGACCGTAATTCGGCGGAATAGAGGATCGGCCGTGACGAGCTCCTTCAGCTTCGGTGGAGCTATGTCCGCCTGATTATAGGAGGTTGTGATAATCTCCTCAGGGTCTAAGGGATTGCTACGGACCGTACCCCCATTCAGGAAGGATGTGGCCCGCTCTACAAATGGGTGGTTTCCCAACAGATCCGTGAGATGCCGAAGTTTATCCAGACCTTGTTTTGTGAAGTGTTCGTCGCTTCGCACGGCCAGAACAATCAACTCGTCCCCGCCGAACTCATCCCTGGCTTCTGTATACCCTCGGTAGAGATCCGTTTCTTTGGAGAGCATGTCCGTAAGACTGGTCATCAGCGGTAGCCGATAGACCACATATCCCATGGCCGCGGTCATGATGATTGTAAGGCAGAGAACCAACACCCGATGTCGTAGGATCAAATCGACCCAACGCGACAACAGCGCTTTCCTGACACGGGTAGTAACCGCGGCCGAGGATGACTTTGAATCACTTTGTTTAACAGGATCGTCCACGTAGACCTGGAAATGGCAGGGAAAGGTACAATACGAACAGTGGTTCAGTTCGTTTCGACTGAATTCTTGATTCTCCACGAACGGGCGAAAAATACAACTCTGCCTAATTAATACGGTATGTCCCGGGTTATACCAGCATCTGGAAACGGCGTTCCGATGGTTCGCGGGAGACTTGCGTCTCACCCCGTTGGGCTTGTTTTAAGAGCTGCCATATCTGGAGGCCGAGCACATCCACTTCCGTGGACGTGAACTGTTCGCCACCGAAGAGCTCAATGGTTTCCGATTGCAACTTCAAGATACGAATGTCCTGTTTGATAATTCGTTTGGCTACGATTCGGAAAAATGGCCAGAGTAGCCACGCCGGTATCCGGCTTTTCAGGCTAAAGCAGGCGAATACACGCGTGGTGCGAGCGTCGAGCGGGGTCAGCAGATTGGTCCCCATCATATGGTAGGATTCGCCCAGTTGGTATTCTACCTGTGCCCAGGAGGGGAGGATGAAGCGATCCACGTGGATTACGTCTCCGGAACCGGGTGCCAGTATTCGACCCACGATGCCGGCGGGGCGCTTTTCCCCGATAAATTCGGCTTCGACCCGATCGGCCATACGCCGTACCACCACATCGATAGGGGTTTCTCCTCCTTGCTTACGAAAGAGTCCACCATGCAGGTAGGCCGTATGAGGAACGTCGAGAATATTCTCCGCCACGGCATGTAGCGTTGCTTCTACATCGTAGGTCGCGCGCCGTGTCATATAGTTCTTCGCGTCACAGCAGGCGATGGATTCTGGAGGAGCCGGATCCGCCACGGACGGGTTTCCGTATATCCAGATAAATCCGTCTTGCTCATAGGTGGCGAAACGGGTCGCGTTCTGGTTTCGCCGGTAGTCCTCGGAGCAGAGCCCTGGTACATGCACGCAGGCGCCCTGGCTGTCGAAGCGCCAGCCATGGTAGCCACATTGGAGTTGACCTTCCACCAGCTTCCCTTCGGATAGCGGGGCGTTTCGGTGAGGACAGCGGTCAAGAAGCGCGACGGGCCGGTTGTCAGCGCCACGGAATAGCACGATGGGTTGCCCAAATAGGCGTGTAGACAGAATCTTTGATTTCAACTCTGTGCCGATGCTGGCCACATACCAGGCATCGCGAACAAAGGCGACCGATAGAGGTTTCGGCCCCTGGGGTTCGTCTCGATTGGTTTCGATGACAGCCATGGGTTGAGCATACCAGGCGAGACGGGGAAGACCAACGCTTGCGTACTATGAGCCGAGTTCGTGGGTAGAAAAGATTTGCTGAAATCTACTCTCGGGCATAGATCACTGGGGATGGAGGTTGCATTTCTCGTCTCGATCGGGCACCTCTTCCCCCAGTGGTATCCTATTTGTAGCTATGAGGACCGGAATGAAGCATTGGAATTATGGCAGAACTTTTCTCGTTGGATTGATCCTTCTCGCCTTGGCCTGTGTCCCGAAGACAGGGGACAAACAAGCGCCTGAAACGGCAGATCCGGGTACCCAGACGCCCCAACCCAAGGCGCCACCCGTTCCTACACTTCCGCCCCAGGGCAACTCCTGTGAGAGCGCGTGTACAAACGCCATGAAGATTCTTCGGGTGGAAGCGCAGAAGAGCATGGCAAAGCTGGGGCCCGACGGTATCGATGCCATGCTGAAACGAGCCCACGGGCAATGCGTGAGCAACTGTGTAAAGCAGGACGCCGCCTATGTCGGTTGCCTCGGGAAAGCCGCCACACCCGATGATATTAAGGGCTGTACGTCGGCCGCGGCAGCCAAGGCGACGCCGCCCAAAGCGACTCCGACCCCGCCACAGCCCCAGGGTCAGAACCCACCCGATCCCCGCTGTAATGGTGCTTGCCAACACGCGGTCGCGTTACTTCAGCCCGAGATGGCCAAAGCAGCGGCAGGTCAGGATAAGCCAGATATGCTTCCGCGGATGATGGAGAAAGCACGTCAGATGTGTGTCTACCAATGTAGCCAGGCACCGGAAGTTGCCGAATGCTTGATCAACTCCAAGACGTTGGAGGATGTGCGTACCTGTAAGCCGAACGACCGTGCGGCAGGCAATAAGACGGCACCCAAAGGGCCTTTGAAGGTCAAAACCCTGAAGACCACGCCGATCGTGACTGCGAACCCGAAGGGGGCAGTACCTGTCGTGTCAGGCGATGCAAAGCTTTGCCCTGACGCGTGCGCGAACGCCATGGGGATTCAGGTTGATCAATACCGGAAAAAGAATGGCCCCCAGGGTAAGAACCTGAACGAGACGCAGCTGGTCAATATGCTGAATGCGGCGACCAAGACCTGCATAGAGCAGTGCAATGCGAACCCATCGGCGGTTCATTGCAATCTGAAAGCGAAGTCCATTGGAGATCTTCGGAAGTGCGTCAAATAGTGACGCCTCTTTAGGGGCATTCTGTCTCAATACGTATCTCGTCCAGGTAGACACCTTCACCAAGGTTGAAGATCTCGTCTACACTGTCGAATCGTACGGCTATCTGAATGGTGGCACCGGAATAGGCGTTCAGGTTGATGGAGATCGGGAACCATAACCGATAGGCCTCTGTCGGCAGATCCGATTTACTCCAGACTGTCTGCACAGATGGGCCAGAGCGTATGGAGATGTCGAAAAGATCCGCCAGACCAAATTCTTCGGCGTCGAAATAGATCCAGAGAGTGAGTGTCTTATCACCGCTGAAGGGAAGGGTGGTCGGGGGACTGATCGCGCTGCCCAGGGTGCGCTGTCCCACATCGAAGTTGTCTGCATCCGGTCGGCCGAAACGTAGGCTGAACGCGGGATCATGGAATCGTTTCAATGTCACATGCCAGTTGCTGCCCGTCCCGTCATTTTCCAAGCTCCAATCCTGTGACGAATTATCGTCGAAGTCCCAGAAGGCGTTGTCTCCATCAATACAGCATGCGGGCTCGGCGCTTGCTGTGTATTTACAGGTGTTGTCGATACAGACATCAATGGTGCACTCGTCCAAGTCGTCACAGTCACTATCATTTTGACAGCAGTCGTCGGAGACGATCGGTTCATATACACAGCTGCTATCGATACAACGATCCTGTGTACATGGATTACTGTCTGAACATTGGGCGTCGTTCGTGCAGCAGCCGTCGATGAGCTCGTATTCGCAGGATCCGTCGTCACAGACGTCTTCGGTGCAGGCGAAGGCATCATCGCAATCCTGGTTGGAGCTACAACAGCCATCGATAGGGATGTATACGCAATCGCCCAGTAGGCAGATGTCGATGGAACAGCTGTTGTCGTCGTCACAATCGGCGCTGTTTTCGCAACCACAGTCCGGATCGGGCACTGGAAGACAGCTATTGTCCGTACAGGTCATGATCGTGCAGGGCTCGGTGGGCTCCCCGCATTGGTCGACGCTGGTACAACAGTCGGCAATGGGATTGGAGCTACAGGTTCCATCGGGATTGCAGGTGTCCGACGTACAGGCGTTTCCATCATCGCAGTCGCTATTGGTCTGACACTCGCAATCTGGATCGGGGACTTCCTGGCAACTGTTGTTGGTGCAGGTCATGATGCTACACGGACCGGTGGGCTCATCGCATTGGTCGGCGCTTGTACAGCAGCCGTTGATCGAATTCGAGCTGCAAGAGCCATCGGGGTTGCAGGTATTGGTGGTACAGGGGTTCCCATCGTCGCAATCTTCATTGGACTGACAGCAGATATCCAGAGGTGTGTTGATACAGTCGCCCTCGATACAGCGGTCATCGGTACAGGGGTTGCCATCGTTACACTCGCCGTTGGAAGTACAGCAGCCTATGGTCATTACGTTTTTGCACTGGTTGTTTGTGCAGGTGTCGACGGTGCAGGGGTTGATGTCTACACATTCCTCGTCGGTCGTACAGCAGCCGGGTTGGGGGGCGAGGGTACAAGACCCCTCGGTGCAGGTTCCCACCGTGCATGCATCGGGACCAGACGGACAGTCCGAATCGACCGTACAGCATCCGGGCAGCGTTGGGTTCGTACAGGTACCGTTGCTGCAGAGATCTTCTGTGCAGACGATCCCATCATCACAGTCAGCGTTCTGGCTGCAACAATCCGGTATGGGGTTGGTCTGACAACTTCCACTCAGGCACTCGGTAGTAAAGCAGGCGCCTGGTGGTTCGGAGCAGTCGCTACTGGTCTCACAACAACCGGGTAGGAGCGTGTTGGTGCAATCTCCTGCCACACATCGATCATCGGTACAATCGTTGCCATCGTTGCATTCTCCGTTCGACGTGCAACATCCTATAGTCATTGTGTTTTTGCACTGATTGTTCGTGCAGGTGTCGACGGTGCAGGGGTTGATGTCTACACATTCCTCATCCGTGATGCAGCAGTCTTCAATGCTCTGGGTTCCACAGGTGTTGTTCTGGCATATAGCCTGGGTACATTCTTCGGTGGATGGTGGGCAGTCGCCGTCCGTCTCGCAGCAACCATCGATGGTTAGGAGATCACAGAGCCCATCCAGGCATACCGGGCTCTGGCAGGCCGAGCCGGTGGATGGGCAATCGTTCGCCGTAGAACAGCAGATGAGGCCGGCGATGGGTGGGTTGACGCAGACGTTCGCAACACACGCGTCGTCCGTGCAGGGTAGGCCGTCCTGGCATTCGCTATCCTGGGTGCAGCAGCCAGCGATACTCTGTGCTGTGCAGGTGTTCTGCGTGCAGGAATCCAGAGTACAGATGTTGTCGTCGTTACATTCCCCGTCTGTCAGGCAACAGCCATCGATTGGTTGGTGCGTGCATATGGTATTCTGGCAGAGGTCGAGGGTGCAGATGTTTTGATCGTCACAGAAGGCATCGTCTACGCAGCATTCCACATCGGGAATGAAGGTTTCGCAGCGGTTTTCAATGCATTGGTTGACGGTGCAGGGATCCGTATCGTCGCATTCGTTATCGTTCACACAGCAGCCCTCTTCGGGGATGTGTTCACATGTACCGTTGGAACAGACGTCGAGGGTGCAGGGGGTCGCGTCGTCGCATTCTGTATCCACAGTACATTCTGGTGGTTCGGGGCAATCACCCAAAACCCGTAGGTCATCGATAAATACGCCAGACTCACTATTCTCTGTATTGTCCACCGAATCGAACAGGATGCGTGGTGCCACCCCAGTGCCCTGTTCAGGGGTCCAATTGCCGAAGTAGTTGACGGGCACAGCGATCTTCACCCATTTCCCAAAATCGTTGGGTAGTAGGGCTTCTTTACTCCAGGCAATCTGCACGAGCCCCTGGGGAGACTCGATGACAACCTGGAGAAGATCCCGTGCTGGGTCGGGCTCTACATCTGCCAGTAGCCAGAACTCCAGCAAAGCACCATTGGCAGGCAGCTCAAAACTGGGCAGGTGTATGCTCCCACTCGTCCGAGTTCCCGTATCAAAGTTGTCGGTGTCCGGTACGCCGTATCGCGCGCTGCGGCCGCCCGTATGCGGGTTTAGGCCGCTGGAATGCCAGCCAGCACCGGATTGATCAGCTACCACGTCGAAGGGGGTAAGATCCTCCGATTCAAAGTCGGACTCCAGAAGGGTGACTCCCTCGGTACAGCAATCTTCCAGGGGTAGGGTCGTATACTCGCATTGGGAATCTACACAACGGTCGACCGTACATTCGTCTTGATCGTTACATTGGGCGTCCGTCACGCAGCAGTTGGCGATCTGTGAGTAGAGGCAGAAGCCTTCCGTAGTACATTCTTCCAACGTACAGGGGTCTTCATCCGCGCATTCCAGGTCGGTATTGCATGGTTTGATGATGATGTCCGGTACGTCGATTGTGTCGTTCGTATCCTTTGTGTCGGCGCTATCCGATGGCCAGATATCCAGGGGGATGATCGGGCGTATCTTACGCTCTAGGGAAAAGTCTCGTTCCGATGAAAAGCAGCCGGAAACGAGAAGAACCAAACTCAGGACATGGATCGACCAGCGAATCGATGACCTGGGTCGCGTATTGCATCGGGGAGACATCTTGTTTCAACATACCAAATTGCCTACAGGGTCCAGTGTAGGAGAGTTCGGTTGTTCGCGCCAATCTCTTGAGCTGCGAAGATGTTCGATTTCGATGGTTGCGACCTATGCCTGGGTCACGGGTGGTGAATCGCCGCGACGGCGTCTAGATCAAAACCGGCCGTTGGAGCGATGGATTGGGTCGACAGATCGCGTATTCGGATATAACGGGCCTGGGTGACGCCAAGATCGGCTAGATCGAAGCGGTCTCCTCCCAGATCCCCCAATGTGTCGACCGATTCTATAGGAAGAACTGGATTCCAACCGGCACAGCCGGACCAGGACTCTTCCGGGCCGTCGATGGTCTGACAGGGATAGGTATGCCAGATCTGGCCATCCATACTTACGGATACTTCGGCCAGCTCCACCCAGGTGTCTTCATCATTACCAGCCACATGGAAGGCATTTTCGAAGACAATGAAATCATCGCCGGGCCCATCGATAATGGGGGTGGAGGTAAAGGCAATCACGATCTCTCCACCCGCTCCTAGACTTAAAACGTCTAAGGAGCCTGCCATCGGACCAGCCCCCTGTGGTGCTCCGAGGACGACCCCTGGGAGATGGGTTTGACCGTAGCCGGCCCCGTCGCCAGCGGAATAGGACACAAGCTCGTCTGCGTAGATGAGGGAATCAATCCCCGGTTCCTGGGGGGCGCATCCAAAACAGGCGATGAGAGCCAGTAGCAGGGCGCCGAGCGAAGAGTGAATGTGGTAAAAACGCATCATTGAGCTTCAGTGCCTATGGAAGTGACAGTTCGGACCAGGCGAATCCACCGCATCCGCCGTTCGCAGGATCATTTAGGTCAGACGTATCTTCCGCCTCTTCTGCTTCTTCGAGAGTATCAAAGCCAAAAGCGACCCAGCAGTAGAAGAAGCGGTCCTCTGCAAGTTCGGTCCATCGTACTTTTGCATATTTGTTGGGATTGTATTCGTCGTCCGCTGCGATCTGTAGGATCGCCTGGTTGATGTCGTTGTCGTACGAGATGACCGTACTGGAACCCCAGTCGGTCTCCCAGCTCTCCGATGTGATGGTCTCGGTGCCACCGAAGGCGTCGTTCCACACTCCTTCGATCTCAAGTGGTCCCATATCGGATTCGCTTGCGCACCCCGCGAAAGCCAAACACAGATAGATAATGCCGAAACTGAGAATTGTACGAATTGATCGGGATCGCATGTAGTCGTCTCTCGTTTTCAACGGTTGCGGAAAACAGCAGGTCCGGATGCGATAGATGTCTGGTATCGTCCTGGCCATACTTCCGCCCGAAGTCATGGTTGAATGGGTAAAGACTAAGGGCAATGTCCTGGCTTCCGGGTCATTCGCGCTCGATCCTTCCCAGCTTTTCAGCCAGTGGAATCTTCGAGTTTGTCACCGGTTACAGTTGCGGGGGCAGCACCGGTGTCACACCGGTTTCCTGACCTCAGACTTCCTCTTCGGTCTAGCACTATTAAACGGAGCAGGTCAATAGACCGAAACGTCTTTTTCCTAGGCAGAATCTTGTATGATTCGAGCCAACGCCTGGACCCATACATCGGTATCATTCAGGCAGGGAATGAATCGAAGCTCTTCGCCACCATGGGCTTTGAACGTGTCGGCTGCACAATCCTCGATTTCAGCGATGGTTTCAATACAGTCCGCCACAAATGAAGGGCAGAAGACAGCGACACGTCGAACCCCAGATTCTGCCAGTTGCTCAAGGCGTGGCTCTGTATAGGGTTCCGTCCATTGGGTTCGTCCAAGGCGCGATTGGAAGGCCACCTCGTAGGGGTATTGTCCTGGTTCACGCTGTTCTTCAGAGTTGGCCTCTACAAGATTCATGGATTGGGCAAGAGCTCTCGCTGTCGCGAAACACTGGGCGCGATAACAGTTGCTGTTGGCTTCAACAATGGCGTCACAGCAATTGTCTGAGCGGCCACAATGCGAGCCTGTCTTATCCGTCTCCATGCACTGGTTCATTGGGAGACCATGAAAACTCATCATGACGAGCTCTGGATCAAAGTCAGCGATCGTTTCCTGCGTGATCTCCGTGACCGCGTGGATAAAGTCTGGGTGTTCATAAAACGGTTGCACGAGTCGAATATTTTCTTCTCCGAAGAGCGGGCCCATAATCTCGTGAGCCACATCCGCGCTCGATTCCCAGGTGGCCTTCGCAAAATGAGGGAAGAGAGGGACACCAATGACCTTCTCGACTCCCCGCTCCAACAACTGGGCGCTTGCGGTCTCCAAAGACGGGCTCTGGTAGCGCATCGCGAGCTCGACGGGAACACCCAGGGCCTTTTCGAGCCGCTCGGTGAGGTTTCTACCGTGTACCAATAGAGGGGAGCCTTCCTCGGTCCATATGGACTGATAGGCTTTGGTCGATTTGCCGGTCCGAAAGGGGAGGATGACACAGTGGACGAGCAGGAAACGTGCGATGGGGTTGATGTCTATAACATAGGGGTCCGATAGGAACTCCCGTAGATATCGGCGTACAGCGGGTTTTGTTGGTGCCTCGGGGGTCCCAACATTCATCAACACTACACCGGTATTTGGCGCGAGCGACGGTCCTGCTTTGGAATCTGGGTTAGAAATGTTTTCCGATGGGATCATAGACAAACCACGCAACCTTCAAACTTTGTGATTGCAAAGACTGCAACCAAATGAGGAATGGCTCTCCTATCCTAGATGAAGGGGCTACGTAAAGATGTTACTTGCGGCATACCATTTGAACGGGTAATTCCTTAAGCTGGTTTTCAAAGAAACGAAAAGAAGGTGCCGGTCCGTTCCGGTGCCGAGTAGCTGGAAAATTGCGTATGATTCACTCCACTCGCCGGTTTGCATGCTTTCTTGTATGTCTCCTGGCCTGTCTATTTGCGACCAGTTGGTCGACCCCGGTACATGGGCAGGAGGAGGAAGCAGAGCAAGAGCTTCGTCTGGAGACGCCTCCCAAGTTGAAAACAAAGGTTGAGGCAGAGCTTCCCGCGGATACGAAATTCCCGGCTGATGAAGTCTCGGTCATCCTGACAATAGAGGTGAATGAAGAGGGGGCCGTTACGAATGTTGCGGTGGTCGAAGGGCCAGGAGAGCCCTTTCAAGCGGCCGCTCTAGCGGCGGTGAAACAATACGTCTTCGAGCCCGGGCGGCTGAACACCGGGGACGCTGTCCCGGTCACGATCAAATATCGGTTACGGTTTACTCGGCCACCTCTACCACCCGCTCGCCTAAGAGGTATCCTATTGGAGCGAGGGACGCGCAAGCCTCTTGCCGATCTACCCGTAGTGGTACGATCGGGGCCGGATGATCGTGTATCCACTGTTACCGACGCCAAAGGTCGTTTCGAAGTGGAGATCAAGGCAGGAGCCTTGAAGGTGATTTCCATCCCACCCGACCATCAACGCCTGGATGTAGAGGTGAAGATGTGGCCGGGAGAGGAAGTAGAAGAGATCTACTATCTACTTCGCAGACCCCGCGCCAATGTGACGGTGGTACAAGGTGTGCGTATTCGTCGTGAGGTTACCAAACGGGTTATACCCAAAGATGTCGTCGTCCAGATGGCCGGTACCGCGGGCGACACCATACGCGCCGTCGAGAATATGCCGGGTGTATCGCGTCGACCGTTCGGCGGAGGAGGGCAGCTTATACTTCGAGGGGCGAACCCCGGTGATAGCAAAGTCCTCCTTGAAGGTATGGAGATTCCTCTCATCTACCATTTCGGTGGACTGCGAAGCTCCTTCAACAGCGCCTTTCTCGATGCATTGGAATTCGTGCCTGGAAACTTTTCTGCGGAATATGGTCGAGCGGTTGGTGGAATCGTAGACGTAAAGGTTCGTGATCCGGCCGACGACATGTTTCGTGGTGAAGTAGATCTAAATATCTACGACGCGGGCTTTGTGGCTGAGGGGCCGGTGGATTCGAAATGGAGTATGGGTGGAGCGTTTCATCGGTCCTATATCGATACGCTTCTTCCCGCGTTTCTCCCCGAGGATCTCCCTCTGACCTTTGATACCTTGCCTCGGTATTACGATTACCAATTTACCGCGGTACGGAAGGGGAAAAATAAAGAGCGCTTCCGAACTCTGTTCTATGGGTCCATGGATAAGCTCGTACTCCTATTTCCCCAGGCTGTCGGTGATTCCGCAATCAAGGGCGAGTTGTCCACTCGTACGATGTTTCATTATCTACAGTTCGATTACCGTAAGAAGTACTGGGATCGCCTGGAGCATAATACACGATTTCGTATGGGGATGACCGATATCGACTTTCGGTTCGGCGTACAGTTCTTCTTCAATCTGAACATTAAGAGCCTGGCTCTGCGCGATACGATCTCCTATCGAGTGCATCCCAAACTCCTGATACGTTCTGGGCTCGATGTTCAAAATCTATATGTGAACATCTCCCTACAGGCTCCATATCGGCCCACAGAGGGCGAAGATCGTGTTCCCATTGGGATTCAAGAAGTGAACTCCACCTTGGAGACCTTGAACTATCTCAACTTTGGCTCCTATCTGGAGCTGGTCTATACGCCGATAGAAGCGTTAGAGCTTCTGCCCAGTCTGCGATTGGATTACTACCAGGCCATTGATCGTTGGACTGTAGATCCCCGCATCGTGTCGCGCTGGACCGCCACACCTGGGACCGTCCTGAAGGGTGGCTTCGGATACTACCAACAACAGCCGCAATACGATCAGACCGATCCCACCCTGGGTAATCCGAATCTGCTGGCGACCCGGAGCCTGCAGAGCACTCTAGGACTGGAGCAGGAGATCGCGCCGGGCATAACGCTGGATCTGGCCGGGTTCCATAAGACGATCGATAGGGGCGTTGTTCGAAACGCGAATTTTGGATCCCAGACCGATCTTGTTCCGTATGTGAACGATGGAACGGGTCGAATCTATGGTGCTGAGGTGCTTTTGAAAGCGGCCATTGGGGAGCGTTTCTATGGCTGGTTGGCCTACACCTATCAGCGCTCCTTCCGCACCGATCATCCGGGTGAAGACGAGCGGCGATTTGATTTCGACCAGCCCCATATACTTACGATGCTGGGTACCTACGCGCTGGGGCGCGGTTGGCAGTTCAGTCTTCGTTTCCGCTATTATTCGGGGAACCCATATACACCGATCGTTGGACATATACTTGATGCCAACACGGGTGATTATGTTCCGATCTTTGGAGAGAATAACGCCGGCCGTCTGGGAGCATTCCACCAACTGGATGCACGTATAGATAAGACCTGGACCTTTGCCACGTGGAAGTTGAACCTCTACCTGGATGTGCAGAATGTATTCATGCACGGCAACCCGGAAGCTATAGATTACAACTATGATTATACGCAAACGACCTATACGACCGGGATACCGATCCTGCCGATCTTGGGTTTGAAGGGGTCATGGTAATGAGTCGTCGTATACTGCTAGCTATTCTTCTGGTCGCGGCCCTTTGGGGATGTGGGGAGAAATTCGATCCGGCCTCTTTATTACAGAATACGCGAGTGATCGCGATTGTGGCGGAGCCCCCCAAGCTTACACTCGGCGAGAGTGTGTCTTTACGAGCCTATAGCTATATCCCACCCGATCTGACGGTGGCCTCGGAGACATGGTCTTTCTGTCCCGTACACCTCAGCTCCTTTACCAATCCCGCGTTCTCCTGTTTTTCGGATATACCGGAGTGTAACCCGGTATTAGAGCCGAACGAAGATGGGGTGGTTGTGGCCAATCCACTGACCTTGGCTTTGGCCTGTTTTGAGGCTTTGGGAGCGCAAGGTGTAGAGCTCCCCGAAGAGCAACCGAACGACGAAGGTGAAGGGGAAGACGAAGAAAAGGAAGAGTCTATTGAGGTCTTGTTCCGATATCGGATTGAGGACTCCAGTGGGTTTTCTCGTGACGCCGTAATGCGAGTCGAGCAGCATTTCGAGCCGGAGATCACCCACCCCAATAGCAATCCGGTCATCAAGGAAGTGCGATTCGACGATGTGATTGTGTCCGAGGGAGATGTTCTGGAACTTCGTAAGGAGAAGGACACGGTTGCGGTCGAGATCGAGCTGGATGAAGCGAGTCGTGATCTCTATATGACCGCGAGTGGCGAGGAATATAAGGAAGACTTCGACGTGAACTGGTTCTCGACGGCGGGCCGTTTTGAGGACGATGAGGCGATTGGTGTAGACATAAGCGTCACCTTCAAGGCGGATCCCCTGGAGCTTGATGAGACCGAAGCACAGATCTGGGCGGTGGTTCGTGATGGCCAGGGCGGGCAAACCGTCTTTGGCCCCGTTACGATTCCTCTAGAGCCGGCGGCGGAATAAGCTTTTATTTCAGACAGGTACGTTCCTGAAACCCGCCGGACTCCGCGCCGTAGGAAGCTGTTGTAAAGGCATATGTCGAGGTCTTTATATTTCCCGTAACC
>MDTE01080683.1_pt1 | contig 29459 bp, 12 predicted proteins | sample 811231 | NCBI WGS metagenome assembly MDTE01 (sample SAMN05326651, study PRJNA326480) | marine metagenome | isolation source: seawater | place: Indian Ocean: Red Sea | collected 2010 | reverse complement strand
GTAGTCGTGTAACATTACAAATATTATTCAGCAGCGTCGAGCTCAATAGTCAGCATGGCCAAGTTGTCGCTCACGATGGTCGAGTACGTTTCTATGGCTTGAGGTAAGATATCTTGTAAGGAGTTCATGAGCTTTTGCGTTTGGTTCAGCCATTCAATCGCTTGTTTGGTACGCATTGAACGTTCGTGTCTTACCGCTCGATTGAAGCACGTCGATAGCAACCATTGCGCCTCCACCGGCGGATACGACGTATACGCCTCGAGTAGCTCAGTCGCCTCATCGTATAGCGAGTGTATCACATCATCACTGCTCTTGTTGATGCGTGACGAGAGTTGAATGCGCTTTCTCATCACGCGCCCGATGATAGGTCCGTTATCCAACGACATTCTTCTCAGAAACGTCGCAACTTTTTCGTATGCGTGCGAAACCGTGATCAGATCAGAAGTTCGCATCAACGCGCCTCGATCGGCAACCATCAACAGTACATTCAATACGCCTTGGTTTTCATCGAGTTCTTGCACGAGCGCGTTGATAATTTTGTTTTGTAGCGTAACGTCGCGTTTGGCGCACGCAATCTCGTACTCGAGAACGTGAGAAATCTGTTGTAACGCCGCATACTTTTCACTCGTTTTGTTTTTCAGGATAACTCTCAGTTGCGCCATGGCAGCCTTTGAACGGCTGATGTTCATCCTTTCGCGTTCTTTTCGAGTTTCTTCACTTTCAGTTTTCACGTTCGGCGCGCACGTCGTGAGAGAAGCAACGGCTAAGAGCAACGCGACCGCTTGTCGATACGTGTATTCCTCGAGTTCGGTTTCTCCCAAGTTGAACGGTCTGTCACTCAGTTTTGATATGATGTAAGCGGTGCAAAGCATGAGATTATGCGCAGCCTCGGATTCGTATTGATTGAATGCGTCCAAAGCGATATTCCATGCAAAATCTGCGAGATATTGCGCTTGTGGAGCATCCACCAGCTTCACTCGTTTATTGAATTCTCGAAACAGCTCCGCCGTGTCCGCGAGTGCTTTCGATTCAAATTTCCCATCTACGGAAGCCTTGAGATGTCGAAGGTAACTGCAGAAAATGAAACCTGAGTATTTCATCGTCTGGTCCGTACTGTTACCACTGAAAACCATATCGAGAAGTTTGTGAAAGGCATCCGCGGCAGCGGCATGATGCTTCGTGTCGGTGAGCTCGCCGGCGACGTAAAGCAAGGCTTCGCATGCTGAAGATTTTGCCAAAAATTCTACAGATTCAGCCAATGCGGTCATGTCGTCAGATATAAGCTGTAGTTTGATGTTGAGCAAAGTCGTGGGCACGTCGAGAGCTTTTTGTTTTGTCGAGTTCTTGTGTGAAAGTAAACTCTGCAAGGATTCTTTCGCTCTCTCAATGTTGCCATCTTCAAGATCGCACATTATCTGCAGACGTATCACAAGTACGGAGGCGTTACTCGCATCCTTGACCTTGCGCTGCGACGAAAGCGGAAGTGTCATTCCGAACAGTGATCGAGCGAGCGCGTATTTGTACTGCATGTACATTTCAGACGCCGTGTTCCAGATGATGGCGTACGCGCGAGACTTTCCGTTGCGGGTGAACCCAACCTCTCGAAAGAGGTCACTATTCGTCAGAAAAGACTCGATATCGGTCAATATCTCCGTGGCGCACGATTCGTCCACATCCATGACTCTGTCGAGTAGATTTTCTATGATGTTTGTGATGAGCTCTTCCGTTTTTGACTTTGAGAAGGTGCTCATCCTTTTCACCAACGTCGGTAGATTGGATGCGACGATTTTGGCACCGCACTCGTTTCTGGCCAGACTCATACAGCACGTATGAATCGTTGAAATATCCCCTTTACTGTTGTCGAACATATTATCAAGCGCTTCGCCGGCTTTCGCCACGTCACCGATTCCTGCGAAGGCCTCGACGAACAAGCTATCCACAAAGAAAGAGTCGGTCAGAGCAAAAAGATCTCGCGCCAGAACATTGTCGCTTTGCTTCGACGATTTGATGTACCCTTTGATAACTTTGATCTTCTGCAAGACAACCAGCGCATCTTCAAATTTCTTCGCCAGATTCAAAAGCATCGCCATGTTGTGTAAAATTCTAATGTACAACCCGTCTGTTTTCGCCAGAGTAATCGGTTCGGTAACATCCTTATCCAGCGTCGTGTCTAACGATTCGTCTCGACGCGATGAGGTCGACCATGAATTCGGACTGTGCACGAACAGATCGCCGTACGACGATGAGAGTTCGTGAATCAGAAAGTCGATATTTCTAGTGAATGCCATGTGAGCGTCCATCGACGGAAACGACTTCGGAGTGGTAAAGTTTTCCACGAGATTAATTTTCGCATTGGTCAACGTAATCGCACACATCAAAGATTGTTCATGCATTTTTTCCGTATTCAGATAGAACTTGGCGTCGTGGAAAAAGTCTCGCGCGCCGACCGTGTTGCCGAGATGAAAACAGTTTTTCGCTCGCGTGACTTGCGATTCGAAGATGAGCAGCATCACTTCTCCGTCTAATTCACCGTTTTGATTCAGGAACGAATTCGCGTACGACTCTCCGATTAAAAACTGCTCTTCAGCTTCCTTGTACTCTCCAGCTTGATGCAACATGATGGCGAGCGTCGTGTGATTGATGATCCCAGATGGCAAATTGACGGGAGAAACCATACCGTCGCCGGACTCGAAACCATCAGCGAGTCCCAACGCGTGATCGAGTAGCTCGCACGATACATATCGTAAATCCAGCAAATGACTGAAATACGAATCATTGATCACGCCGGTGTCCGCTTTCGTCTCTAGCGCGGTTTTCTCGATGGAAAAGTTCCAGCTTCTCTGCGCCATTTGTCGCGCCAATTCTCTTCCCTCGCTCTTCCGCGACGCCGACATCTCCCGTAACCGTTCGCTCAGCCGCCTCAAGTCATTCACCGTCGTCGACAAGTCATCTGCGCTCGACGTCCGTTTCATTCGCTCCGCTCTCTCTAATACATCCTCGAACGCGTTCTGAATAACTTCCAACTCTCTTCTCGGCGTCGCCTCGACATCTCTCGATTTCTCCACCTCCGAAGCGAGTCGACCTTCGCCGACGTCTTCCTTCTTTTCGACCGAAGTCTCCCGACTGTGTCGCGACATGCTGTGGAAAGAAATATTCTCCAACGAGTCAGCGCGTTGTCGCGACGAAAAATGTCCGTCGTCATCCCTTGCGAGCGCGTTCTCGACGTCTCTACCACGCTTTACAGAGTCGCTTCCGTTCGACTTCCTGTCGACTTCACCGGACGTTTGCGCGCGCAGGGGCGCGGGATCGGGCTCGACCGCGTCCTTTTCTGACGGGAATAATTTTTCGTGTTTGAACGGTGAGCGGAAACCGCGCATATCGACGTCGCCTCGTCGCGATGTGAGGTCGTCTCGTCTCGGGGGTGTATGTTACATTTTCTACGACGAGGCGAAATTTAAAGACCCGCCATGCTTCCGGCGAGATTGAACGCTGGAAACACGATGTTGGGGAACTTTTTTGATAATTGGGTGAACTCATCGAACGAAATGTTTCCATCGCCGTCGGTGTCGCACTGTCGCATGAGCCACTCCACCTTTCGTTCGACTTGTTTATCCGTGCTCATGTTTGTGGCGCGAATGATTTTCCGCATTTCGCTCGAATCGATAAAGCCGGAACCATCGAGATCGTACACGCTGAAAGCGAATTTGATCTTGTTATCGCGCGCTTCGCCGCCAAAGTTCGACATGCCGATGATGAACTCTTTCACATCTATGAGGCCCGTGCGATCGGAATCAAAAATTGAAAACAACCGTTCGACGAACGGCGTTCGATCGACGCGCAACATGCGCACAAACTCATTGACATCGACGCGCCCACTACCATCCTTATCGCTCTCTAAGAATGTCTTGTACATTTTCTTCAAACCTTCCGTGTCGAGCCCTTGCGCACGCTGGAAACTTTGCAAATCACCCAACGAGCTCCCGCCTCCGTCGCCGCCCACGCCCACCGCTCCCGCGCCGCCGCTGCCCACGCCGACGCCGTACCCGCCTCCCATCGAACGCTGGCCACCGTAATCCCCATCCATGTGCGGAGGACCGCCGTATCCGCCTCCTCCAAAGTTCTGCTGTCCTTGCTGGTATCCTCCTCTGTTGAGCGCCATGTTTGGCGGTTGCCCGTACGGCGCCTGCCCGCGTCCCTGCATGTGCGGCGGCGCTTGCATGCCCATCCCGCCTCGATTCTGGGCGATCGGCTTCCCAGAGAGTTGATACATCAACTTGTGAAACTCATCGAACGATATCTGTCCGTCGCCGTCCGTGTCCGCCATTAAAATCATCTCATCGATCTCATCGTCCGTCACCTTCTCGCCCATCGACGCGAGCACGTGCGCGATCTCCGCCGCGCCGACGTACCCGTTTCGATCGAGATCGAACTCTCTGAAGGCTTGTCGAATCTCATCCTTTGACAGGCCCCCGGTGTCGGGCTGCGAGTACATGGTCCCGCGACCGTTCGACTCGATGTGAGGGGGCGCGGCTCTTTTTCTGAAAATTTGAACTTTGCGCGCGGAGCGCGACGCGCGAGGGCGCGGAGTGAGCGATGCGGACGCGGAGGACATCGCGAGGACACGATCGGGACGTAGAAAATGAATACTCGTGATTCGTGTATCGTTTCATCAATGTCTATCGGTGAGCTATGAATATTGATTCTATTTCGTCGGGCGGCGGGTTTATTGATTTGGATTTTTCCGCATGGTGAACTTGAGCGTCGGCGTCTTTTTCCATCGTGGTTCGATACACTGTTCGGCGTCGTACACAGAATCGCGCTTGGGAAGCGGGTGTCCCGGGTACTCAGATTCCATCGTCTTGGCGACGACGCCGCGCAGAGTGTCCGCATCCTCGTAGAGCTGGCTGTCGGGCTCATTGTAGTTTTGACAGTTGGACAACATGAGTTCGACGGCGACGCAAAACATCCAGGTGGATGGATAGCCTCCAGCGTTGAGACAGCGTTGGATGCTTCCCAAATCGATGGGAGCTGAGATGGCGCGGTAGTAATCTGGAAGTTGCTTGCGCGTCGGGAGAAGTTCGAACGGTTCGGCGAGTTCACGACCCCTCTCGTCTTTGCATGAACGAATCGCGTGCAAGACGAGCTTGCACGCGTTGATTTCCTTTTTCGTCATGGATACTTTGACGGGCGGTGGAGGCGATGGTTCATCCTCGCTCGCGTCGTCCGTGTTTTCCTTACCGTTGATGAAGATTTCTTCGTCCGAGTCCACTTCCACTTTGTCCACCAATTCCCAGAGTTCGCCTCCGCGAGCCTCTTGAATGACAGCTGGATTTTGGCGCAACAGCGCGCCGAGCGCGGCGAGCGGTCTCCTCGACGTCTCGAAGTCTTTCACGCCTTTTTCTATCATCAACTCGTGCAATGCGTCTAACGGCATGGCATTTCCTCGGACTCGCGATAGGAGGTACACCACGCACTGCATGGGATCCTTCGGGATGCGTCGATCTCTCGGCGCGGTGCGCTGAGACTTGCGTTGACGTATGACTTCCTCTTCCCCTTCCCCTTCGGGACTTTGACGCTTCTTCTTCAGAGTTTCGAGAGTTGGTGCGACATATTTTTGTGGGAACGGATCTTCTTCATCCTCGATGATGCCGTCGTCAGCTGGTTTATCCCACGCCGGTTCGTCTACGTTGTCGTACACGGTGATTGACGGAGGAACCGGATGACCTGGGAAACGCTCTTTGACGGCTTCGAGGTAGACGTTGCGAAGCACGTCTGCGTCTCTGTAAAGCAGAGCCGCGGGATCGTTGAACCGCTTACAGTTTGTGAACATCAATTCCATCGCAACCAGGAAAAACCAAACGTTCGGGTACCCGCCGGAGGGCTTCCGAAGCATGCGCTCAATGGACGCACAGTCCACCGGACACTTGATGATGTCGTAGTACTCTGGCAGCGCGAAGCGACTGGGAAGTTTTTCGAATGGCTCCGATATGTTTCTTCCGTCTTCATCCACCACTTTGCGAACGGTTTGTAAAATTTCGTAGCACCTGCGCCGTTCGCTATTCTTGAGCGTCGCGGCGGGCTTGATGCGAGCATACACGCTGAATCCTCCCAGAGGAACTCGGACGGTTGCCTCCTCACCGCCAGCCACGCCCGGTGGTCGAACGTGCACCTTTGTCTGAGTATCCTCTCCGTCTTCGTCATCCTTTCCTGGAAGGAGCACGTCGTCGTCGAGCATTTTGAACTTTTGCATGAAAAGCATGATGTCCTCGACTTGGTTATCGTCGTACTTGATGGCGTGTTCGCCGTTCGCGCTGTTGTACCCTTCAACGAATCCGAGGTAGTACAGCTCTTCCGTCGGCCACCAAATGGCCACGCGTCGTCCGATCACGTCGTCTCCGAATTCATCACCGCGTTCGACCAAGTGCGTGAGCATATTCGTACCCACGCTGCCGTCTGCGTTGCGCACACGGCACGAGCACTTCCACTTTTTGGAACTACCGGAGCCCGACATTCGTTCGAATTCGCCAGCACCGACGATGGTGTCGCTATCGATGTCGTGAACTCGCTCGCCTCGAGCTCGGCCCATGGTTTGTAACACCCCCAAGTGCCCGTTGCAGGTCATTTCTATCGGCTGCGGATGTTCAACCTCACCCTCGTATGCGTGCAATTCCTCGTCGGTGTAACCCACAACATCTTCCAAGTCGATACCAAACTTCCTGACATTACCGTGCAGTTCGAGCTCCGCTTGTCGAATCGCTTCTTGTTCTTCGGCTTCTTTCCTTCGCCGAGCGTTCTCTCGTTCACGCTCGGCATCGCGGACTGCTTTTTCCGCCGCTTTTTCAAACGTTGATATGCCTTTTTCTACGTGGTACTCAAACGTGCGCTTCGCGTCGAGATCCTCCATCGCTATGTTGGCGAGAGTTTCTCGTTTTATCTCCTCCTCTTCGATGGCCGCGGTCTCGACTCGACGCTCGATGTGTCCCTCGAGCGACTCTTGCACTTTCTCCTCGGCGTAACCGAAAATGGTGAGCCCGTCGATTTGATCGGGTTTGAAAGAAACCTGCTGCGGTCTGTAACGCTCAGAATCCGTGACATTCGGCGCGTATTTCGCATACTTGCCCGTCTCTACCATGCGCTTGAGATGTGAATGCGCGGCATACGGAACCGCACGCTGCACGAGGCGTTCATCCGGAAACTCATCCGCCATGATTTGTCGATTTGTGAGCAAACCCGTGCTCGCGAGGGTGACGAGCTTCGTGTAATGAGGTAAAGCGTCCCAGTCAATCATATCGATCGGGTAATCTTCAACGGTGCCCGTGGTCACGCAACTCGAAGACTTTCCCGGCAGCGCTGATGCCGCAGATCCGTTCGCAGCAGATGTGTGATGCACGTTTGGATATCTAACGATGAGCTTGTGTTCGTCGTTCCGCGCCGCTTTGTCCTCTCTTGGTTCAGAGGACTCCTCCGGAGTCACGTCCAGCTTCAGTTGTACGTGGGTTTCTTCCACGGTCTCCAAAGAAACGACGACGCGCTCGTTCTCGTTCGACGGAGGTGTTTCCACCTTTTGTTCCTCCTTGGAGACAACTTTCTCCTCCTCGCCAATGCTCAAATCGACGAATTCGTGAGTTGTATTGAGCTCATGGTCCACGCTCGATGCGTTACCCAAGTGTCCCATCGTGACGTAAAAGAGACCGCACGCATTACAGAGCGAGCGGCGCTTATCCGGACCGAGACGCATTTGCGTCGTATTGGTGCGACTGCAGCCACAGTTCGCGCACGCCTCCAGAACGTCGCCGATGATCCACTCGAGTTTCTCTCCCTCTCGCGCGTTCATGATGGACAAAGACATGGAAAATGCGTTTCGAAAGTCTTGGCGACGCTTCGCCACCTCCTTGTCCTCCCCCGACTCGTCGAGGGGTTTAAACTCGGGTTTCGTGTCGACGGTCAGCGGCGCCCAGAGCCTCTGCGAGTGCCTATTGATGAATGTTGGATGATACGGCCGATACCAGCTCGGCGGCTGAGACGACAGGAGCATTTTCAGCGCTTGCGACGCGCGATCTGCCATGAAGTCCTCGTACGCTTCCATTTTCCTGCGCGACAATTCCCGCAAGAAGACGATGGCTGCTCCGCTCGGCGTGGCGCAGCCCTGCTCCTCCGTGCGCGCGTGTCTCTTCTTCTCACCCACGTGATCCGTCCCCCATATCATGTGATGCCATCCATCGTCATCCGTCCACGCCGAGTACGGTTCATCGGCCAGATACCCCTCCGAGTAAAAATTCTTCGGCACCAACACTCCGTGCGTATTTCTATCCTCCTCCGTCGCCGTTCCCAGACACAACACGTCCGCGTCCACCTCCACAAAATAATGCGTCCTCAACCGTCGCTCGATCCTCGTTCCTTTCCACGACGTCAACCTCGACTCCTTCTTCAATTTCTCCACTCGAGACGACGTTCTCGCCGGCGCTCGCTTCTCTCGCGGTCCTCGCCCGCGTCCTCGCCCGCGTCCTCGCCCGCGACCGCGACCTCTTCCTCGCCCGCTCCCGCTCTCGTTCCCCACCCCCGCCTCGCTCGCGAGCTTCGCCAGCGCCAGGCGTTCCATCAACGCCTTATTACGCTCAATCTTCGCCAGACGCTCGCGCTCGTACTCGGTGAGCTCCTCCGTCGGCGCCATCGCGTCGCTCGCTCGGCCCTCTTTTTCAAATTAAAATGCAAAAAAAGTCTCGGTCCGTGCGATGCGTGTCCTCGCGACGCGCGCGTTCGGTCGACGTCACCGCGGTGACGCGCGGGAGTGCCGGCGTCGCGACGCCCGTCGACCGTCGTCGCGCGCGGACGCGCGCGCGGGACTCTCGCGTCCGTCGTCGGGGGATCCGAGGTCGGGACGCGACGGTCCGGGTGTGAATGCCGGAGGACACGCAAGGCGGTGTGGGTATACAGTTACAGCGGTTGAAAAGGACGGGAGGGCGCGCGGCGAAGCCAATTGGTGTCGCGCCAACGCGCTCGACCGTCGACGAAGTGGACGGAATACGCGTGTCTGCTGTGCGGTGACGTGTTGGCGCGACTGAAGTGGACGTTGGCGCCGTGAAGAAGGATGAGCGTTCCGGCGGGGACGCAGAGCGGCGAGGCGCGCGAGAGGTCGACGGCGGGCGCTTCGCCGATGAATTCGATCGAGCGTTCGCTCGAATCGTGGTCCACGGACATGATTCTCGTCACCGGAGGTGTGCCGGGTACGGCGTGGAGGCATCCGTTGTCCAGCGTGCAGTCTTCGAGGGCGAGCCAAATGCCGACGCACGTCGGCGGCTCCGTGTTGAGAAACGTCGAGTCTTGATGCGGGACGACTTCGCCGCCGATGCTCGGTTGTTTGAAGATGTACATGCTCTGCACCGGCGTCGGGTTGGGCAATTCCAAGCTCTTCATGAGGTTTGCAACCTTTTCCGAGCGACTGAACGCGCGAAAGACGTCGTCGTAATCGTGTAACGCGTGCCCAATCTTGTTGATGGCGAGAGCCTTGGGCACGCACAGATTCCCGCGCTCATCGTGCGCTTTTTCCTCGAAAAAACACGAGATTCCGTTCGCCGACTCCAAGAAGTAATCATCTGTCGTTCGTTTTTGGTCCGTGGTGCTGAAGACGGACGCGCGGTCGTACTCGAACTCGTCGACAATCTTCTCGGCTCGCGCGCGCATGTTGGTCATCTCTTCGGCCGAGGCAAAGTCCGTGATGGCCAGGAAGCCTTGCTTTCGGTACGTCGCGACTTCTTCGGGAGAGAGCGCGCCGCTGGTGGACGCGGTGGCCCACCCATCGTTCGGTGGCCGACTCTCCACGGTCATCCCACAGGCGAGGCGCGCAGTGACACACAGTTGGCAGAAACGTTGATGATAACACGGCTCAACGCGTCTATTACAACAACTAGGTGCATGGTAAAAATGTTGACTACGAATGACTTCGACGCGCGTGTGCGCGACGACGTCGTGACTTTACGTTCGAGGTTCAAAATTCTTTTTGAACGTTTGCGCGACGAGAATCGGGAACGCGACCGTCGCGTCTACGTAACACTTAACTGGTTTCGCGTCCATGGTGATTTTACCCCAGGACACGGCTTCGTCTGGGCGTGCACCTGAATCGCTACCGTCGAATTCTTGCGCCGTGTTGATGAAGACGGCGTAATCCGCACCGTTACGCATCAAATTGCTGTTGCAAATGTGATGCTTCGCGACCCCGCCGCCGAGGATGATTATTCCCGTCTTTCTCGGACGCTTCACCTTGATGGACTCGTCGTTCATCGCCCTGACGTCCGCGACGACGTCAATCACCAAACCCGGGTTCTTGTACGAGTGGAAATACAACATGTCTCCGATCGAACCGTCCGTCAACGCTGGACAGTAACACGGGATATCGTTCTTCGCCGCCCAATAAAAGATTGAATCTTCGTGGTTAATCTCTAAACCCAAACGTTTGATCACCGAGGAGCACGTCCATTTCACGCCTTGTTCGTTCTGTTCCTTGAGCATCGCGTCCAAGACCGGCATGATCCAATCCTCGAAGTCGCAATAGTTGTCGTTCGGCTGAATCAAGTTACCGATGCGATTCAATCCTTGCTTTCTCAAATCCTTTCCTCGCAGCGCGAAATCACCGAGATACGTCGGTTTCATGCACTTGATGAAGTCCTCCTCCACCCCACCAGCCGTCGTGCACAGCACGTCGATCATCTTATTCTTCACGAGATACTTTATGGTTTCCCTCGTCCCGCTGCTCGTGAGGTTGCTCGTCCAACCCAGGAAAATCTTCGTTCGCACGCCCGCGCGGTACGCCTCGTCGCGCTCGTCCGGGTCCGTCTCCTCGGTCACCGGTTCATCGCTCAGTCGCCACGCGAGCATGCGATTCACCTCGCGCACCGCCTGTCCCAGAGACGTCGCCTGGTACCCGGTGGTGAAGAGCGAGTCGAGGAGCGCCTCGTAATTCATGTCGCCCTCGAAGTCGTACCCGCGCACGACGTCGGCGTCGGCGGGCATCTCGACCGATTTCACGAGCACCGCGTCCGCGGCGACGGCGGGGGCGTCGGCGGGGGTGGACGCCATCGCGCGAGTCTTCGTGTGACGATGGCGGCTGGGTAGTTGCTTTTTTGAGCTATTTGGGAACGCGCGCGGGCGTGTGGCTAATGCGTCCATACTAGACGAAACTACTGCGCTAGGTGAGACGAAACGTCTCGTGCTGGTGTACATCTACGCGTTGAGGCGTCACAATCGCGCTCTCGGTACGTTGGACGCCGTGGCGCCGACGTATCCCGCGTCGGCATCGGATAAATCCAAGCCGTGCTTCACGCGCGCGAGCGAACTAAGTTCCTCGCTATCGAGCGTTCGCGACAACGCTTCGTACACGGTGAGCTCTTTGACATTTGTGTTTCGCACACGAATCGCTCGTCCGTCGTCGTCGACGCGAAAACCGACGTCTTCAGCTCGATTGAGCGCGACGGATATCTCTCTCCTGACGTCCGCCGGCGTCGACGGTCGTAACACCACGCTCGGTAACCCATCGTACACGGCGTCTCGCAGACGCTTATCCCGACCGAGCGCGCTTCCATAACTCACCGTTTTCGAGAACACGCTCGGGACGTCGTGTTCAATGAGTTTTAACGCGAGATTTAAATGACTCGAGCCCAACGTCAAAAACGCCCAAGGCTCGCCGTCCCACACTTTCGCCGACGTCGCCGGTAACACCGCCGCGTTCGCGCGCGTGAACCGCTCCCACCGCGCGTACGCTTCCGACCGCAGCATCTCGCGCACGTTTTCTCGCACGACGACCGGCACGTCGTGATCGACATCGAACCCGCTCTGGGCGATATTCTGGGCGATCCCATGCGCGTGTTCGAGCGAGACGCCCGTCGCCGCGCGATTGGTTCCGTCCGGGATCACCAATCGCGGCAACACGCGCGCGATGAGCGGTTCTCGCCACTCGCGCAACAGCGCGTTCAGCCGATGGACGTCGTCGTCGTCGTCGTCGTCGTCGTCCGCACCGTTCATTCCACGTCGGGCGCGGTGTGACGGTTGGGACAACTGTCTTCGGGACGTCTTCGGGACGGCGACGAGGCGCGGCGTCGACGGTGAAACGCTCGAGTGACGTGACGTGACGTGACGTGATGTACACAAATGACTACTGCGCGATGCGACGCTATCCCCAGATTCTTTTGGTCATCTCTTCCGGGCCGGGTTCGCTCGCGAACGTCGCGAGCAACTCGTACTTTTCCGCCTCTCGCAAACCGGTGCGCTTGTACAATTCCCATTCGTTTTCGTAATATGCGAACCGAAGGGCGCCGTAGATTGGATGGAAATACGGCTTGCGATAGAGCAGACGAAAGTGGTAGCACTCTTTCCACGCCGCGACCGCCTCCATGCGCTCTTTGCGACCTCTGACGGACATGACGTTGCCCGCGGATTGAATGTCGTCCAATCGCGGATTAATCATAATCATCGGTTTATCCCCCACCGCCTCCTCCATCTCCGCGATGTACGGTAAAATCGAGTACCCTACGATGTTTTGCGGTTGTACCAAGATGAACGCGTCCGCGTCCGAGCCATCCTCGCCGCTGATGCCGCCGTTCGGCACGATTGCGTCCGCCACGTCGTCGTCCCAATCCATCAACTCCAACAATTTCGACACCCCACTCAGACTCAACGGCAGCGCCTGAAACACCCCTTTCCCCATGCTTCGCTGCACACACACCTTGACTCGCATTCCATCTCGCGCCAACGTCGTCGCCACCCGTCGCACGAGCTCCAGCGTCGTCCCGACGCGATACACGTCGCCGCTCACATTCAACTCTGGAAACTCCGTCTTGATCTTAATCCTTCGCTCTTTCGACGTCACCGCCGCGGCGATGGATTTCGCGCAATCGTCGTAAAACCACGCGCGCGTCTCTCTCGCGTGCGGGGTGTTGTTCAACAGCGTCGGGATGTCGACGCCCGCGTTCGCGCGCGCGACCGATGGATGCCGAGAAGATCGCGACCGAGACCGAGACCACGGGCGCGCGACGACGCTCGCGCGCGACGACGTCGACGCGGACGACGTCGACGTCATCGCGAGCGACGGCGTCGCGACCGCGACGCGCGCGCGCGGGGATGACGCGACGCGAGAGGCGACGAGGTCGCGCGCGCGCATCGCGTGTGGGGGGGTATCGACGGGTCGTGACTCGTGTACTCTCGTGATGAGTCGTGAACGGTGGAGAGTCCCCCCTCGCAAGGTTTTCCCATCGCGCGCGCGACGCGCGCGGCCGCACACCGCGCGCGACGCGGATCGATCGTCTCGAGCGCGCGCGACGTGAGGGCGAGCGCGACCGTCTCGAGCGTGCGTTCCTCGGTCGAGACGCGCGCGAGGGGGGGTGCGCGCGACGGAGTCGGGAGAAGATGGCGGAGGAGGACGAATCTGGACCGCTGACGACGACGACGACGACGACGACGACGGTGGCGATGGCGACGACGACGACGACGACGATGACGACGACGATGGGCGCGGACGATGTCGTCGCGTCGACGCGATCGGTAGAGACGATCGAGGGCGTGGCGGTGGTCGGGGAGGGCGACGCGGACGCGGACGCGGACGCCGCGGCGACGGGCCGAGGCGCGAGCGGAGGCGCGGAGCGCGCGGAGAGTGAGGACGGGCGCGCGGAAGAGACGTTCGATGACGCGGTGGAGGCGCACGATGATGACGAGGAGGAGGAGGACGAGGAGGTTGAAGAGATTGTCGTCGGAGGACCGCCCGATTTGTCGGCGTTGCAGCGCTCGGGAGAACTCTCCCGGGAACTTCAGGACGAGGAAGAAGAGGAAGAGGAAGAGATCTCGAGAGGGGAAGCTTTGGCGGCGGCGGTGGAGTTGATCAAGGCGATCGCGGATGGAAGTGAACCGCTCGACGCTGGGAAACTGGGGAGTTTGTTGTGGGCTGTTAGTAACGCGTTGTTGGAAGACTTGACGGACAGGGACGATTTGCGAGCCCCTGGGAACGACCTGGAGAATTTCCCGGTCGAATTGGTGCGCACAGTCATGGAACACATCGATACGATCGTCGTCACGTTGACGTTCGAACCCGAAGACGCGGTGACGCAGAGAAGCGGAGAGATCATTCCCGCCATCGGCTCTCACCGCGTCGCTGCGGCGGAGATTTTGGCGGTTCTCTTGCAGATTGGGTGCCACGGCATCGATGAACGAATCGCCACGCTGAAACTTCCGAGCGATGGACAGTTCGTCATGGTTTCGCTCGTGCGCATGTTCTTCAAGTATTCTTGGAGCTCTGCGTTGCACGCCACCGTCATCCGCTTGGTCTTGGCGGCTTTGGTCAGCCCGCACGAGCCCTTGTGGGCGCCCATGTTTGAGGGCGGTAAAGAGAGTCTCCAAGGTATGCTCGCCGCGTCCATTCAACAAGCGCTCGCGACGAAGCCCATCTCCACGCGCAAGGGAAATGTAGGAAGTGTCATCATTTTGGCCAACGCACTGTGCGAACTCGAGACGTGCGATGACGTCGAGCGCGCCAGCGTGCGTACCACGTTACAATCTGACGTCGACTGGTGCGCCGCCGTCGAGGGTGAAAACAATAGTCTCTCCAGGCTCAACGACGAGCAAGCTGGGGGCTTATGCGGTCCCAAACCGAGCAAGACTCCCGCTTTTATGGACTCCGGCATGGGATCCAACGTCATCAGCAGTCAAGAGTTGCTCAGAATGTTGCAGCACATCTCTCTTGGACAGTAAATCGTTAGTCGCTAGTTGACCTTTGAGTGAAAATGAAACCGTATAGGACAATATAAATTACAAAACGTCGCGAGTTTCATCGCGCGAGACGTGGCGACCTTCTCGGCGTTCTTCCACACGTCGGCGTCGAGCGCGTTTGCGTCGATTTGGTTTCCGCATCATCACGTTTGCGCTTCGTCGACCTCGCCTGCTCTTCCCCGTTCTCTCCGAAACTCCATAGCCTTTTCGGTGCGAGTCCCGAGGCGCGTGCCGTCGACGGCGTCGCGGTCGACGGCTTGTTCGGCGTCGGTGAAAAGAAAGAGATGAGGGACGCGTACAGAGTATTCCCCACCGGCGTCATGGCAGCGCGCGCGGGTGTCGGCGGCGGCGGCTCGTATCGCGTTCTCTTTCTGGACGGAGTCGCCACGGTCGGCGCCTCGACGGGCTTGGACGGAAAGTGACGACCTCGCAAATCCGACACGCGCTGCAAATACGCCTCTATGTTATCGATCGTCGATCCAGCCTCACGAATACACTCCACGGACGCGTTCATGTCCTCGGCGGCGCGTATGAAGGGTGCCTGTAACTCTAAAATTGCCAGCGAGCATCTCAACAACGTCTCTCGAGGTTGCCTGTCCGCGTCCACAAAGAGCAAATCCCACACACGCAACACGATGGGCGCCGCTGCGCACCCGACGAGACCGCACATCAACCATCTCGCGGTGAAAAATTTCACCGCCAACCCCATCGACTGAAGCTTGTCGTGCGCTTCCTCGGACACGCGCGAAAATCGATAATCGAGCTCTTCCAAATCGCTCCGAAGCGTCTTCAATCCGGGTTCGAAATACCCGGGAAACATATCCTCCGTCACGCACCGAAGCACCCAATACGCGCACTCCTCATCGTCTTCGCGCTCGCCGTCGTACACGCACAGTAAAAACCCAGCCAAGTAATTCATCCCCTGCACGTACCCACTCGTCTTGGCGGACGTCCTCGCCGCCGCTCGCAGCACGCGACGAAGCCGAACCAACCCGTCGCCTCCCTCGCGAAACTTTTCGTGCTCGGGAAACGTCCTCGGTAAATCTAAATCAATCTGTTCGAAACACCGCCTCCACCGTTCCCCCCTCTCATCGCCGTCATCGTCCCCGCCGTCGTCGTCCCCGCCGTCCTCCTCGGCGCGGTCTCTCGCCGTCGTCTCGGCGTACGACGTCATCGCCGCCGCCCGCTTCCGCTCCCCTCCGCTCCACGCCATCCACAGTTCTCGTCGAGAGGATCGTCCGATTCCGTTCGCTCGCGCGAACGCTCGAACGTAATCCCCGGGCCGACCGTCGTTGTCTCGACACCGTCGTCCCGAATCCACCATCGCGCGTTCCCATTGTCGATTCAATCGCGCGTCCGACGCGCGAAGCGCGCGCGAGACGTCGACGTCGCGCGCGGGGAATCCGTTCGTGAAATTTTCGTCGTCCCGTTCGGCGTCCGCGGACGTCCCGGGGGACATCGCGGGCGTTCGCGCGAGGAGGTGTGACGCGCGAGGGGGACGATTCGATTCCTTCCGAAAGAGAGGGATGGGCAAACAGTCCGCGAGGGCAATGAATTACATCGAATCGGTCACGCGCGCGCGGCGTCGGGAGAGGCACGCGGACGACGATCGATCGTCGGTGATGGATCGGTGAAGGCGGACCAGGCGTCGGGACCTCTTAAGAAGAGGGAATTGGAGACGACGGCGACGGAGGAGAAAGCCATCAACGCGCCGGCGGCGGAGGGGTTGAGGGCGACGCCGTACGCGGGTAAGAGGGCGCCGGCGGCGAGCGGGACGCCGACGGCGTTGTACGCGAGCGCCCACCCGAGGTTTTGGCGGATTTTGTTGAGGGAGTTTTTGCCGAGTTGAATGGAATCGGCGACTTGGGATAAGGCGTCGCCGAGGAGGATGACGCCGGCGGCGTTTCCGGTGGCTTCCATGCCGCGAGACACGGCGACGCCGACGTCGGCGGTGACCAGGGCGGGGGCGTCGTTGATGCCGTCGCCGACCATGGCCACCGTGAAACCCTGGGCGCGGAGTTTTTCAATCTGGGACGCCTTGTCGCCGGGTAACATGCCCCCGAGGACGACGCTGTCGGTGCCCAAACCGAGCTCGGACGCGACGGCGTCCACGGCGGCTTGTCTGTCGCCGGATAATATGTGCACGCGGACGCCGGCGGCTTTTAAGCGTTGAACCGTCTCCGCGGCGTCCTCGCGAATCTCGTCCGCGACCGTGAGCACGCCGACGACGCCGTGATCCTCGACGCCGACGGCGACGAGCGAGCACGTCTCGCTCTCCGCGCGCGCGTCGGCGAACGCGTCGCTCGACGCACCGACGCCGCCAACCTTGGCGTCCACCCACGCGGGTGCGCCGACGAAGACGCGCTCACCGTTCACGGTCGCCGTGACCCCGCGACCGGGCTCGGTCTCCGACGCGGACGCGCGAGGAATGGGCGATAGGTTCTCTTCGCTCTCGAATCGAGTCTCCGCGCTGCGCGTCACCGCTTTGGCGATGGGGTGCGTCGTCGTCGCTTCCACGGCGGCGGCGACGCTCAACACGTCCCATTCCGTGCGCTCGTCGCTCGTGTACACAGATTTCATTCGAGGCTTGCCTCGCGTGATCGTGCCCGTCTTATCCAACACGACGGCGTCGACGCCGGCGATTGTTTCCAAGACGTCGCCGCCGCGAAGCAAGACGCCATTTCGCGCCCCCAGAGACGTCGCGACGAGCACGGCGGTCGGCGTGGCGAGCCCCAGGGCGCACGGACACGCGACGACGAGGACGTCGGTGGCTAATTTCAACGGTCCCATCCACGGCGCGGCGCCGAACGATCCGGCCTCCATGAGCGCGCCCGGAAACAATGCGTCCCCGGCGAGAGTCCAAAACGCGAACGTCGCCGCGCTGATGCCCATGACGCCGAATACGAAAGGACCAGCGATGGCGTCGGCGAGTCTCTGTACGGGCGCGGCGCGACCTTGTGCCTCCTCTATCGTCCTCGTGATGCCTGCGACGATGGATGAATCCCCGCTGCTCGTCGCTCTGACGGTGAGCGGACCCTCGAAGACGCCGGTGCCCGCGTTGACGTCGCTCCCTTTCGTCTTGTACACGAGCACGGGTTCGCCCGTGAGCGTCGCTTCGTCCACGCCAGCGTTTCCAGCGACGACCACGCCGTCCACGGGGATGATTTCACCCGGGTTTACGCGCACTAAATCTCCCGGTCGCACCGACGCGCGATCGACGTCGACGATGACGGAGTGATTGGCGGGATCTTCGTCCTCCGCACTCTCGCGGTCTGGCACGACCAAACGCGCGTCGAGCGGAAGGAGCGAGCTCAGTGAACGCAAATCCGCGCTCGCGCGCGCGCGCGCTCGTCCCTCGAGCGCGCGTCCGAGTAAAATGAACGCCATCAACAACACCGGTTCTTCAAAGAAATCATTCGTCCACTGCCCGTACTCGTTCAACTGCGGATTCAATGCCCCCGCCGTGGAGAGACCGAACGCGGCGAGCGAACCGACGCCGACGAGCGAATTCATGTTCGGCGCCCCGTTCGCGAACGCCTTGGCGCCCTCGCTCAGTATTTTCCTACCCGGTCCTAACAACGCGCCCGCCGCGAGCGTCGCCCCGATCCACGGCTGCGCCAACGCGTTCAAAACCTCCGTATGCGCGTACTCGTGCAATCCCAACGCGTGCAAGTGATGCGTCAGATGCGTTCCCAAACACGCCACCGTCAACCCCCACGCCTTGTACAGATCCCACTTGGTCTTTTCCATCTCCTCTTCGCGTTTCCTTTCGGCCTCTCTCGCCGCCGCCTCCGCCGCTCGACCCGCCGCGCGTCGCGTCATGATAAATCCCTTCTTCCTGATCGCTTCGATCGCCGAATCGATCGTCGCGCGCAACGCATCACCAGTCAACTCACGACGAAACGTCACCGCCGCCGTCTCCGTCACCAGATTCACCGCGCACCGCTCGACGTCGTCGCGTTCGCCGAGCGTCTTTTGCACCCCCGCCGAACATCCACCGCACCGCATGCCCTCGACGGCGAATAACACCGTCTCATCGCTCGCCGCCGACGTGGACGCCGTCGGCGCGGACGCATTCGTCGTCTCGTCCTCGCGAACCGCCGCGGACGCGCGAGAGACGACGGAGACCGCGCGCGAAGATGTCCCGGGAGGGAATTGACGAAAACGTCGGGACGCGACGATGCGGACGCCGGCGACGCGCCGCCGACGCGTCTCTCGCGCGACAGACGCGCCGGTGACGCGAGGAATGACGTCTCGTGACGTACACGCGAGCGCACGAGCGCGCGCAGCGACGCGCGCGACGTGGTGCGCGTGCATGAGCGTCGTCGTGTGCGGGTCGAGCCTCCGGGTCGCCGACGACGACGCGACGACGAGCGCGAGGGATTCGTCGGTGCCGCGGCCGCCGCGTGGGCTACGATTGAAATAAATATTAAAGAACGGGTATTAAAGAAAGGGGTTCGTTCGTCGGGCTCTGGGCGTCGTGCGAGGTGGAATCGGGTCTTTCGTCGTGACTTTGCGCTCGGCGTCCTTCTTTCGCCAACCGTTTGATTCTTTAGTCTTTTCCTCTGGCAAATTCTGAGTTGGTGTAGAGACCGACTATCTGGTCTGCGACGCAAAACGTGATGGCTTGTCCCGGAGGAATGCGCATGAGGCGCGGGAGCAGTCCTTTCCACATGGCCATGATGCCCTCTTCCCGCGGAATGAGCGTGAGCGCGTGCACGAAGGATTTGTACTTGACGGCGCCGCCCGCCTTGGATTGCGCCATGAGACGCGTCTTGGCGACGTCAAACGGCCCCGTAGCGATCGGGCCGATCGTCGCCGCCAGACCACCGGAAACTAACGATTGCGCGGGGTGTAAAACCTTGCTGTCGCCGTCGTTTTTACCCCACAAGAATGAGTCAACGTGCGCCTTGGCGGTGAAGAGACACATTTGATTGGTTCCATTTCGAGCGATGGTCGGACCGGCGCCGTTCCACAGTGCCAGCACCCCCTCCTCGCGAATGATCGTTCTCGCGCAGTGTAACGTCCCCTTGTATTTCAACGCCTCCATCGCCGTGCCCTTTTGTTGCTGCAACCGAATCTTCACCACCTCGAACGGCGTCACGATGGCGAGCGCCTCGATGACGCCCGCGCCGAAACCCGCCGCCATGCGTCTCCCCGTGCTCAAATCCCCGTGTTCATCCCTCAACGCCGCCTGAAACGTCGCATTCGTCCCCATTCGCAACATATATTTAAAGCATAAGTGCGTGGCGAACGCGTTTAATCCCTTCCAAAGCGCCCCGACGCCCTCCTCGGCGCGAATCTTCTTAAAGCAATCGACGACGCCTCGGTACTGTCCCGTCTTATCCAACTGTAATCGCGTCTTGACCACGTCCACGGGTTGTAAACAACACGCCTACGATCAAACGCACGCGAATCACCTCTCGTCAGTCTCTCCATCGCGTCTCACGGCTCATTTCGCGTCTCGCGGCTCGACCCTCGCCGTCCCGCGCGCCCGCGAACCCATCGCCCCCCCGCACGCGCGCGTCCCCACCCCCGTCCCCACCCCCGAGACCGATCCCGAGACGAAAACGCACGCGACGACCGATTCGCGCGCGCGTTTCTCACCTCGATGATCCCACCGAACGACCCCGACACCCCCTTGACCACGGGCATGAGCGCCGCCGCTCGACCGTCGAGCGCGCGATGCGCGCTCCTGGAATCCTCCCGCGCGGACGCCGGTCCCCACCATCTCGCGAGCGAGGGCGCGGCGTAACACTCTTCCGGAACACCGCCCATGACGCGCGCGGCGAGACGCGTCGCGTCGACGAATGCGAACGAATGCGCGCGCGCCCAAAAACTCGTGGTCAGATTTGAAATGATTCACGCGACCGTGAATGCATGAACGATGCGCGAGAGCGCGCGGTGTCGCCATGCGACTCGACTCGAACGTCGGGACGGGGACGACGGCGACGACGGCGAGCGATGGATCTCGATCGGTGACGCTCGAGAGCGTTCTTCGCGCGCTGAGCGCGAGGAACGCGCGTCCGGGACATCAACAACAACAACAACATCATCGGCAACCTCGTGAGGGCGAGAGGGACGCGTTCGCGGTGAAAATGCGAGGGCAGTTGCCGAATCTGATGACGCTGTTGAATCCGGTGAACGGTGCGCGAGCGAACGAGCGATCGGGGCGACGCGTGCGGGGACGAAGGAAGGATGGATGGAAGACGTGTGCACGAGAGACTGACGAGACGACATTCGTAGCGTGCGCGAGAGAGAATGAGGTGAAACAGGCGCTGCAGTTACTGCGTGGGGCGATAAAGAAACATCCGGATGTGTTTGAACTCGGCGAGGGGACGTCGGCGGTGCGAGTGTTCGCCAACGTCTTCGCGTTGTCGGCGGTGTCAGACGTCAGGTGCGCGGTTTCGACGGGGACGACGGCGAGCGCGAGATTGACGAGACTTTGTTTTTTTCGCGGTTTTCGCAGCGCGGAATTTCACGAACAGGTACACGCGGTGTTGTTCGGACTCGTCTCCGTGGCGTCCAAGACGGACGGTGGAGGGATGCACGAGTTGTGTAAGGGGTGCGTGGCGCTGGTGAGCGATTCGAAAAAGATTGTAGAGTTATTTCCCGCGAAACCCCGTGGGGGGGTGGGGCGGAGGGACGTGGACGACGCGGAGGACGAGGTGGCGTCGATGAATCGAGACACGATCGTGTTGTGTTGTTTCGACACGGCGTTGGCGCACGTGAAGCGTAGCGAAGAGAGTCGCGCGGGCGCGTCGGCGCGAAACGGTTCGTCGGAACTGTCGAACGGCGCGGCGTCGACGAGCACTGGTTTGATGGTGGAGGTGCAGAGTTTAGAGTGTGCGATGAATATCACGAACACGGCGTGTAAGCTCTTGGAGTGCGTGTTCGTGACGAATCCTCAGAACGTGGCGCCGTTGACGACGAGCGAATTGCTCTTCGCGTTGTCGAGGCTTTTGATGATTGGATCTCACGACGTACAGCTCTCGGCGGCGGCCGTGCTCAAAAACATCATAGCGGACATTCCGATAGTACTGGTTCCCTGCGATAGCATCTTAGCCTCGGTTGCCAGCGTGCTCACGTGTAGACCGCTTCGGAAACACGACGACGTGGTTCTCGAGCTCGTCTACACACTGAAAGAACTCGCCGGGGATAGCGTGTTGGCCAAGCACGCGAACGTTTTGACGACATCCATTTTGAACGCGATCGATTCGGCGCGAGATGAATCGATTCGTGCCGTGCTCTTTGACGTTCTGAGGATGTGTCTCCTCGTGCGACCGACGTTGGCAATTCAAGCCATCACGCTCCTGCCGCACACCATCGCGAGTAAAGGCTCGGACGCATTGGTCGAGTGCCTCTCTCTGGCGTTCTCGAACGTGCGAGACGACGGAGATGAAATGGAAATAGAGAAGCGTACGCGACTCAACGAAGGTGAGGGCGAGGAGCAGCCTTCGGTCAGTCTTGATTACAAGGCGCGTTCGGAGTGGATCGAGAGTTGCGTCGTCGCCGCGATGGAGTTTTTGGGCGGTCCGGATTCGAGCGCGATGCGCGACATCGTGGGAAGTCAATTAGTACGCGCCGACTCGATGGGTTTCGACGATGCGCCGCAGAATACGATGCCGAGCGACCATCAGCGCGTTTTGGCGATTTCCGTAATCGTGCGATCCATCGCCGCGTCGAAGGGTTCGTCGCGCATTCAGCGCATAGCCGCGCAAGTCATTTACAAATGGTTCGGGTGGATTCGTCGATACGACGGCGACGCGGAAAAGGCACCGACGACATCGATGTACGCGTTGCTCGCGGAGGCTGCCAACTGTCTCGTGAACGTCAAGAGCGACCCAGAAAACAAAACGCCGCCACTTTTGAGCACCAAGGACATCTCTCTCGACATGTTGACATGGCCTTGGACGTCCATCGCGAAACGGCAACCGAACGACGTCACGAACGAGGAGACTCTATCCGGCGATAGAGTGGCGAAATTGGCTGCGCTCAACCTGGCTGTGTCGCTCGCGTCCTCGGAACCGTCGGGAGAGAAGGCGAGCTCCGAAGCCGCTCGTCAAGTTTTGACGCGAGCGTTCGCAGATGAAGATCCAGGCGTTCGCTCCTCGGCAGCGATCGCTGTGTCGTTCGTCCACGTATTGGCATCGACGCCGCCGTCGGGTATCGGTGCGTTACAGAGATTGAGCACGCTCAAGGATGCGCGAGAGATCCCCGTGCGCAACGCCTTCGCCACGGCGCTCGGCGGTTTAGCAGCGGCAGGCGTTCTCCACGGCATTCAAAAAGCCGCCGGTAACGACGCCGTTCGAGACGCCGCTCGAGTATATGGAAATAAAGCGGTGACCGCCGCGTTCAACACGTGCACTTACGAGCAAGGGAGTACGGAATCCAAGAAGGCGACGCAACTTCTCGCAGATTCGATGAAATCGTTCCACGAAGTCGTCAAGCGAGAGGTCATCAAAGCGCTCCATTCGGTCGATGGCGATCAGATGGCGGTTGGATTACCGAAAACTCCCGGGAAGTTCAATAGAAATAAACGGCGACTCACCGCGGGAACTCCGAATGGGAACAAAGGGAAGAACGACGCGCAGAAAACGTCTGCACTCAATGCGGCGTTGACGCTCGGCAATTTGAACAACGCAGGACAACTTGAAGGTGTCATATTGGACACGAGCGATGCATACGGTACGGTTGCGGCGAGTGGTTTACGTTCTTTGAAGTACGCATTTGAGATTTTCGGCGCAGCCGGTGATTTTACAGAGGACGGCGAGACATTGAGAGGAGCCGGTACGCTCGCGCACGCCGCGTTGAAAACCGCACATCACAAATCGCGACACGTGCGCGAGGCGTTGTGTGAGGCTGCATCGGCGATCGTATCGGACGAAATTCTGCTCGAAATGGCACCTCCGAAAAATGAAAGGCCGGACGATCGCAGACGTGGTAGCAGCGCAGCGTCCCTTCACGCCGAAGCGATTGTCATGGCGCAGCAGACTTTCGGGTTGAACAAAATTTTGCGCATATTGAAGGATATGATCGATAGCGCGCCCGATTCATTCATTAAAGAGTCCACACTGCGTACGTTTGCGGCCGTGGCGGAGACGTTGACGATCCCAGGCGCAACGTCGGCGGCGGTGATCGTGTACTTCAAGAACATCATCGACATGGACCTCACGGCTCAAAATTGTGCCATCTACTTGCTCAAGCGCTTGGCGAAAAAGAGAAACGTCCAAACGAGAGAGTTGATTTTAGGGACGCAAGACGTCGCGGCGCAGATTGGTATGCTTCTCCCCAAGCACGAACATTCCATCGCCATTCTCGCCGAACAAGCGAGGATGATGCCACGACATCTGCTCGAAGAGATCCTGCCACTCTGCATGATGAAAGTCATCAGAATGGCTATCGGTGACGGTAGTAAGGGAGAAGACTTGACTGTCTTGGACGGGTACACGAAGCTGTTGAACAAGGATTTGCATCAATTGGTCGCAGATTACAGTTACGAAGCCATCGCAGAGTTGATCAATCCGAGAACTTTGACGCCGTTGAGCGACAAGGAAACGGCCGCGTTCAAAGCCTTCTTACAAAAGTACAGTAAGGATGATTTGCTCACGCTGATTTCAAACCAAAAGTTTTACATCATGAAGGCTTTGATCACGAGAGCTGGCGCCACTATGAAAGACGAGCAAGGAGACATGATCAACTCTGCCGCCACCATGTTGACCGTGTTCAAGGCGCTCGCGGATGCGGCGCAATCTGACGCGCAAGAAGTCAGTGATTTCTTCCGTCCTCATTTCACGAGAATGGAAATGGTTTTATACGATAAAAACGGGGACGCTTTGTCTCACAAGCGTTACATTCGTTCATTGACCATCATGATTTGGATCATTGGCAAGCACTTGCCGCAGTTTGCTCCGAAGGTCATGGCACACCTCGCACACGCGCTGAACAATCCAGATCTTCGTAAGACCGCGCTACAGAGTTGGAGAATACTCGTACAGGTGCTTTCTGATCGACCAGAGCATTTGAAGCGCGCTGCGGGACAAATCGTCGTCGCCATGCTCCCTTATTTGGACGCCAACGCGCAGAAAGACGAAGAGCGCGCCGACAAAAACGCACAGTTACGAGCGGTCGAAGACGCGAGTCAGGCTGCCGCTGTCATCGACGAGCTTGTTTTGCGACGAGGTGATGTCATGCGTGGAAACTTGGCGAGACTGCCGATGTTGCCGGCGGTGCAGCGCCTCGAGGCCGCAAACGCGCGCATCGCCGAGGAGCGAGGTCTGGTATCACTCCGCCAAGTATTTAAAAGTTTGACGGAAAGCTTGGCGGATGAATCTCTCGCCGTGCGGACGACAGCTTTGGCTGAGATTCGTCGTCGAGTGAGTAATCCGGAGCACGGAACTGAAATCCAAGAGCTCGTGCAGGGAGTGGAAGGCACGGCGGCGGATTCCATCATGAGCAATTTAGTCGCCGCGCTTCTCAAATGTTGCGAAGGCGAGGGGTCGGGTGAAGCTTCACGTCGCGTACAGCGTGCTGCGGCTCAGTGCTTGAGTGAGCTCGGTGCGATAGATCCCGGTCGTCTGCTTATTCCGTCTCGCCAGGTGCAACCGTTGAACAGCGAATCGACGACGGTGGCGAGTAGTTTACTCGTCGACCACTTGGCTCGAACCGTGAGAGGTGCCAACGATTCAGACATGCTCGACGCGGCCGCGTACGCAGTACAGTGCGTATTGATTCACGTCGGTTGTCGTCCAGAGCACGTCGACGAAGACGACGCAGTCGGTCTTGAACTTCCGAAAGGGCACACCGAAAACGGCATCGAGTTTTGGGAATCGCTCCCAGATGAAGCTCGCGTCGTCCTGGCGCCATGTTTGACGTCTATGTACTCGATCAGTGGTATGAGCAAAGAATCGAACGTGAAGCAGCGTCCCTTGTATGGCAGTCCCGCCGCTGGAACGACGTTTAATAAATGGATTGTGTACTGGTGCCGAACATTGGCGCTCGAAGCGAGCGGTCCAAACGCGCCGCTTTTCAAGGCGACGGTGAGTGTCTTTCGACACGATATACGCATCGCGCTCTTTTTACTCCCTTACATGGTGCTTGACGCCATTGTGGACAACGAGGAACGCAAAAGTGCCATCTATCTCGAAATGGTTGCGGCGCTAAACGACGCGGCAGGTGGGGACGCGGCTAGCGAAGAATTAAATCTCGTCGTATCAAGCTCATCTCAAGGTCGCACCGAACTTGCGGCGCAGGCTATTTTCTCTTTACTCGATCAGTTGAAAGGCTGGGCTGATGCAAACGCGAAAGATAAAGAGGGATCTAGTTTGGTGCACGGATTATTGCACGAGTTGTCGTTAACCTTGCTCGCGAAGGCGGCGCAACGATGCGGCGCGAGCGCACGATCACTCATGTACCTTGAGGATTACTTGAGATCGAACAACATGACCATCAACCAAGCGACGTGTGTGAAACAACAAGACATGGTGGATAGAGACGTGAGTTTTTTGGCCACCATTTACCAAGGATTGGCCGAGCCGGACGCTCTCGCGTCGATACCTCGCTTGCGCGCCACACCGCAGCCGGAGGATCAACTTTTACAACACGAAGAGGCTGGCGAATGGGAAGAAGCGCTCGTGCATTACGAGAGTGCACTTCAACGAGGTGAAGAGCCCTTGAATAACTCTGGCGTCTCCGTCGCCGAATGGGGACGACTCAAATGTCTTCAAGGACTGGGCCATCTTCGCACAGTGCAGCGCGAAGTGGAGAATCTCATACGCACTCGTCCGAATGCGCCTCCAGCTTTAGCCGAGGCAGGCGCCGCGGCGGCTTGGCGACTCGGCCAGTGGGATGATTTGAAATCTCTGCTAGGTAAGATTGATTCTGACAACTCGAGTCACGCCAGTGTGGGGGTCAAACGCTCGCACAGGCACACGGGCACGGCGCCGTCCGCTCTCACTCCGAGTGGGGTGCCACTCACCATGGGTTCAAACTATCAGTTGAATACGGAAAGTCCACAGCTGAGTGCAGACGCAGCCATTGGACGCGTGATTTTGGCTCTTCAGAAGAATGACGACCACGCATTCCAGATGGCGTGCTCTTCTGCTCGAGATGCTCTCATCACGCCACTTCGCGCCGCTTCAATGGAAGGGAGCTACCTCAGAGCGCACGCCGCTCTCGTGCAGTTGCATTTACTGCAAGAAGCGGAATCTTCCTACAGCGCCGTCACTTTGACGGAAGATGCGCGCAAATCGGCGATGACTGCGAAGACGCGTTTGCCGACCAACTCAGTGGACATTCCTCTCATCGCGGAAAACCGCTTCCAGTTTTGGGATGACCGACTCGATCGAACGCCACCGAACATGGCCACTCGAGAGCCCATTTTGGCGTTCAGACGCGCGATTTACAAACTCGTCGGCGCGAAGGCTGCCGCTTCAAAGACGTGGTTAGCCCAGGCAAAAGTTGCGAGAAGCGCGGGACACTACGGTGCGGCGCAGCTCGCTCTCTTTGAGGCGCGATCCGAAGTTGGCATGTCTTTACCTCTCGCCTTGGAGCAAGCAAAGCTACTTTGGGCCGAAGACAGTCATCAACGCGCGGTGATGGAAATAGAAGAAGCGTTGAAGGATCAGGATGCAGTTCTCGCGCATCCCGAACACGCCGCCAAAGCCGTCTTGCGCTTAGCTCGATGGGCCACAGTGACGGGACAAAAACAAAAGAAGGAAATTCTCACGCTGTATTCTGACGTCATTCGCAGATATAAGAGTTGGGAAAAATCACATTTTCAAGTCGCGCGATACATGGACGAGTGGATGAAGGATGCGGCGAAGCGGGAGTTGAATGGCGAAACCGGCGCAAATCTGCCGGCGTCGGTGCGAAGAAAAGGAATCGGAGGAGACGACGAAGAAGCGATCGACCTTTTGAGTGAAACGGTGCGAGAATACGGTGCGAGTATTAAATACGGTCACAGGCACATTTATGAATCATTACCGCGTATGTTGACGCTTTGGTTCGACATCGGCGACCGAGTCTTCGAGGCGAACAACGACACGCTCGATGGCCGCAGCGTTGCGAAGATGAAAAAGGTGTACACCGAGGTACTCTACGCGATCAACACCTTCTCTGATCAGCTCCCTCTGTACAAGTGGCTCACCGCGCTTCCACAGCTGACCTCTCGCTTGGCGCATAGCGAGAAGAGAGTTCGTGAACTCGTGCAAACTCTCGTCACCAGACTTTTGATCAACTATTCAGATCAAGTGCTGTGGGCGCTCGTCCCGATGGCGCGCTCGCGCGATGCCGTGCGAGCGAAGAGCGCGAAAGACATCCTCTCGAACGCAAAGCATGGAAAGCAAGACAAGACGGGGATGCGCGCCGACCGCGAGCTCATTTCACAATTCGCCAATGTCGCAGATCAGCTCGTCAAGTTGTGCAATTTCGCGCCAAAGACGCAATCAAAGAGTGGTCGACCGCCGAGATCGTTCAGTCTGATGCAAAACTTCCCCGATCTCGCGCGACTCATGCCCACGCGCGTGATGATCCCCGTGCAGAAATCACTCACGGCGACGCTTCCACCGGCGGGCACAAACCCGACCGATCACAGACCGTTCCCGCCATCTGTGGCGACGCTCTTCGAGTTGCAAGACTCGGTATCTGTGCTCGCGTCGTTGCAAAGACCGAAAAAGCTAACTATGCTCGGGAGTGATCGCTCGAGCTATGCCTTCTTGTGTAAGCCGAAGGATGATCTTCGTAAGGATTTGAGAATGATGGAGTTCACGACGATGCTCAACCGCTTGTTGGCCAGAGACGCGGAGAGTCGAAAGCGCAGATTGTATCTGAGGACGTTTAGCGTCATCCCGCTCACCGAAGATTGTGGTATCATCGAATGGGTGCCTCACACTACCGGTTTCAGGCACATCATCCAGAAATTATACGCGGATGACGGTTTATACAATAAAAATTCCAACGCGGAAATGAAGGAGCTCTACGAGCGATGCAAGGGACGCAGCCCAACGTCTTGGTCGAAGGAAGTGTTGAGTCGGCATCCCCCCGTCTTCCACCGTTGGTTCCTCGAGCGATGGAAAGAACCCGCCGCGTGGTTCACCGCTCGCACCGCTTTCGCACACACTGCGGCGGTTTGGAGCATGGTTGGCCACGTCGTCGGTTTGGGCGACAGACACGGCGAAAACATCTTATTCGATTGTCAAACCGGCGATGCGGTTCACGTCGATTTCGCGTGCCTGTTCGATAAAGGTTTGGAATTGGAGATGCCGGAGCGGGTTCCTTTCCGATTGACGCAAAATCTGGTCGATGGCCTCGGTGTGGGTGGATATGAAGGCGTGTTCATGCGTGTGTGTGAGATCACGCTCACCGTCCTGCGTTCGCATCGAGAGGCGCTCATGAGCGTCCTCGAAACCTTCGTGCACGATCCTTTGGTCGAGTGGACGAGAGTCTCGAGAAACGACGCCGCGCGAGGTCACCGGTCCGGGACGTCGTCCAGCGCTCGCGGCAAGGACGCGCTCGAGAAGATTCGATCGCGTCTGGAGGGCGTCGTCGTCGGCGTGGGTGCCGCGCCGTCGCTTCCGCTCTCGCCGCAAGGTCAGGCGAGACGTCTGGTCGAGGAGGCCGTCTCGCTCTCCAACTTGGGCTCGATGTACATTTGGTGGATGGTGTGGCATTAGAGACGAACGAAAATACGCACGAAACGGGTCGTATTAATT
>MDTE01167466.1_pt1 | contig 29461 bp, 26 predicted proteins | sample 811231 | NCBI WGS metagenome assembly MDTE01 (sample SAMN05326651, study PRJNA326480) | marine metagenome | isolation source: seawater | place: Indian Ocean: Red Sea | collected 2010 | reverse complement strand
TATTGCTCTGTCAGGCTTTCGCCCATTGCAGAAAATTCCTCACTGCTGCCTCCCGTAGGAGTCTGGACCGTGTCTCAGTTCCAATGTGGCTGATCATCTTCTCAAACCAGCTACTGATCGTCGCCTTGGTAGGCCTTTACCCTACCAACTAGCTAATCAGACGCGAGCTCCTCCTTAGGCGAAATTCTTTCACCAGACGGCATATAGGGCATTAGCTCTTACTTCTAAGAGTTATTCCCTTCCTAAGGGCAGATTCTCACGTGTTACGCACCCGTTCGCCACTAGAGTATTCTTCCGAAGAAGGTACTCCCGTTCGACTTGCATGTGTTAAGCATACCGCTAGCTTTCATTCTGAGCTAGGATCAAACTCTTATATAAAAATACATTTTCTGTATTTTTCTTTATCCTGAATTTAATTTTGTAAGTTCCAAAAAATTGAAACGTTATTATCAATCTGTGAAAAGCAGAGATTTAATTATTTACAAACAATGAGTATTATAGTCATAACTTTATTCTTGTGTCAAGTAATTAATTTTTATTCTTGAAAATCATTAAAAATATTCCATAATAAAAAGATCTACTATAATATACTTATAATTTTATATTCAAATTTTTATTCAAAATTAAAGTTTTAGAATTAGGATAAAATCTAAATTTATCCACGTAAAAAAAAAGACAGATTGAGGAATATTCATTATTATTAAAAGTAAATCAAGATATTTACCCTATATAAACGTTAGTGTCTACATAAAATATTAGAAAATTTAAGAGACTTCTACAATAATTGAAATATTCAAATTTTGTCAAAAATGTAAGGCAAAAGAAAAACTATTTACTATATTTCTCAAATATGACAATCTCAATTGGACAAGTTCAAGAAAGAGAACAAGGGGTATTTAGTCTTATTGATGACTGGTTAAAACGTGATCGTTTCGTTTTTGTTGGTTGGTCTGGATTATTATTATTCCCATGTGCTTATCTAGCATTAGGAGGGTGGTTAACAGGAATTACTTTCGTAACTTCTTGGTATACTCACGGATTAGCAAGTTCATTCTTAGAAGGATGTAACTTCTTAACAGCTGCTGTATCTTCACCAGCAAATAGTATGGGTCACTCTTTATTATTATTATGGGGACCTGAAGCACAAGGTAACTTCACATTATGGTTTAAAATCGGTGGTCTTTGGACTTTTATCGCATTACACGGTGCATTTGGATTAATTGGATTCTGTTTACGACAATTTGAAATTGCTCGTTTAGTAGGTATCCGTCCATACAACGCACTTGCGTTTTCTGGTCCTCTTGCTGTATTCACGTCAGTATTCTTAATCTATCCTTTAGGTCAAGCGAGTTGGTTCTTTGCACCAAGTTTTGGTGTAGCGGCAATCTTCCGATTCTTATTATTCTTACAAGGGTTCCATAACTGGACTTTAAACCCATTCCATATGATGGGTGTAGCAGGGATTTTAGGTGGTGCGTTATTATGTGCTATCCATGGTGCAACTGTAGAAAACACATTATTCGAAGATGGTGATGCAGCAAACACATTCCGTGCGTTTACTCCAACACAATCAGAAGAAACTTACTCTATGGTAACTGCAAATAGATTCTGGTCACAAATTTTTGGTGTAGCATTTTCTAACAAACGTTGGTTACACTTCTTTATGCTTTTTGTACCTGTAACAGGTTTATGGGCAAGTGCAGTAGGTATTGTAGGTTTAGCTTTAAACTTACGTGCATATGACTTCATTTCTCAAGAATTAAGAGCAGCAGAAGATCCAGAATTTGAAACATTCTATACTAAAAATATCCTTTTAAATGAAGGAATCCGTATGTGGATGGCGGCACAAGATCAACCACACGAAAACTATATTTTCCCTGAAGAGGTATTGCCACGTGGAAACGCGCTTTGATGATTTAGAAATTACTACTAGTAGTACACTTGAAGCCACAGGTTTTGCTTGGTGGGCTGGAAATGCAAGATTAATTAATCTTTCAGGTAAACTTTTAGGAGCTCACGTAGCTCACGCAGGTTTAATGGTATTTTGGTGTGGTGCAATGACTTTATTTGAAGTTTCGCATTTTATTCCAGAAAAACCATTATACGATCAAGGATTTATTTTATTACCACATTTAGCAACATTAGGTTGGGGTGTAGGTCCTGGTGGAGAAATTACAGATATTTATCCTTACTTCGTTGTAGGTGTTTTACATTTAATTTCATCTGCTGTTTTAGGATTTGGTGGTATTTACCATTCATTATTCGGACCAGATACTTTAGAAACGAACGCACCATTATTTGGATATGATTGGCGTGACAAAAATAAAATGACAACAATTTTAGGTATTCATTTATGTTTATTAGGAATTGGAGCGTTTTTATTAGTAGCCAAAGCTATGTATGTTGGTGGTGTTTATGACACTTGGGCTCCAGGTGGAGGAGATGTACGTCTTGTTAAAAACCCTACATTAAACCCATTAGTAATCTTCAGTTATGTATTCAAGGCACCTTTCGGTGGAGATGGTTGGATTATTTCAATTAACAACATGGAAGATCTTGTTGGTGGACATATCTGGGTTGGTGTTTTATGTTTAACGGGTGGTATTTGGCATATCTTAACTAAACCATTCGCATGGGCACGTCGTGCTTTTGTATGGTCAGGAGAAGCTTACTTATCATACAGTTTAGCAGCATTATCTGTAATGGGGTTAACTGCTTCTGTTTTCGTATGGTATAACAATACTGCTTATCCAAGTGAATTCTTTGGTCCTACAGGTCCAGAAGCTTCACAAGCACAAGCATTTACATTCTTAGTACGTGACCAACGTTTAGGAGCAAACGTAGCTTCTGCACAAGGTCCAACTGGATTAGGTAAATACTTAATGCGTTCACCAAGTGGAGAAATTATCTTTGGTGGTGAAACAATGCGTTTCTGGGATATGCGTTCACCTTGGTTAGAACCATTACGTGGACCGAACGGATTAGATATCAATAAAATTAGAAATGATATTCAACCATGGCAAGAACGTCGTGCAGCTGAATATATGACACATGCTCCATTAGGGTCATTAAACTCAGTAGGTGGTGTAGCAACTGAAATTAATTCAGTTAACTATGTTTCCCCTCGTTCTTGGTTAACATGTTCTCATTTCTTCTTAGGATTCTTCTTATTAGTAGGACACTGGTGGCATTCAGGACGTGCGCGTGCTGCAGCTGCAGGATTCGAGAAAGGTATTAACCGTGAAACAGAACCTGTTTTACAATTAAAACCTATCGACTAAATTTTAAGAAAATAGATAAAAAAAGGTTTAGAGATTTTTCTCTAAATCTTTTTTTTATTTTTATTAACATAAATTATGAAATTAAAAGAAAATTATTTAATCAAATTAATAATTTTTGTATTATGTATTTATCCTATTTCCGTAAAGGCAAAGGAAAATGAAATTGGAAAAAAATTATTTAATTTAAATTGTATTGCTTGTCATAAAAATGGACAGAACGTTATAATTCCGGAAAAAAATTTGAAACAAGAAGCATTAGAAGAAAATGGAATGGCCAATTTAGATGCTATAATTTATCAGATTTTAAATGGTAAAAATGGAATGCCTGCCTTTGGTGGTCGTTTAAATGATCCAGAAATTGAACAAATTGCTAAATACGTCTTAAAACAATCGACTGAAACAGTGAATTAAATTTGTATATGATTTGAATTAATTAAAAAATAGAGCTATAATTATGCTATAAAGGCGATTAGCTCAGTGGTAGAGCATCTGCCTTACAAGCAGAGGGTCACTGGTTCAAATCCAGTATCGCCTATACATAAAAAATATTAAAACTGGGCTCATCGTCTAAGGGATTAGGACGGAAACCTTCTAAGTTTCTAATGTAGGTTCGAATCCTACTGAGCTCAATCTTAATTCAATAATTTTAGATTTGATTATCAGAGAAAATATTATTAAATACTTCGCTTACTTTATCACCAGTACTAATCGTTTCCATTGGATCACGACGCAAACGATGACGTAAACATAATGTGATAGTACGTTTAATATCATCTAATGTTACTTCTGTACGATTTTCAAAAGCAGCTAAGGCTTTTGCTGCACGTGTTGAAACAATATCTCCACGTAAACCTTCAATTTCTAATTCACTACATACTTGTGATATTTTTAATTGGAAGTCAGTATTCATTGTTACTTCTGATAATAAATTCTGAGCTTTTGAAATACGAGCTTGAATTTCTTGTTGTTCACTTTCATATTTATCAAACCACGTTTGTGGTGAAACATCAAAGCTAATACGTTCCTCAACAATACGTACACGTAAGTCAGGTTCACGAATTGTACGGATTTCAGCATGCATACCAAAACGATCTAATAATTGTGGACGTAATTCACCTTCCTCAGGATTTCCTGAACCTACTAGAATAAAACGAGCCGGATGTTTAATAGAAATTCCCTCACGTTCTACTGTATTCCAGCCTGATGCAGCAGAATCTAATAATACATCAACTAAATGATCATCTAATAAATTGATTTCATCAACGTATAAAATTCCTCGATTAGCTCGCGCTAGTAAACCAGGTTCAAATGTACTATTTCCACCTGATAAAACTTCTTTTAAGTTAATTGTTCCACATACACGATCTTCTGTAGCTCCTAATGGTAATTCAACCATTGGAATTTTAATTTCTTCTGTGTCATAATTTTCATCTAATCCAGTTGGATTAGTATTAAAAGGATCATTTTTAATGATTTGAATATCTGGCAGTAAATCAGCTAACGCTCTGATTGTAGTTGATTTACCAGTTCCACGATCTCCCATAATCATAACACCACCAATTTTTGGATCAATAACGTTTAATTGTAACGCTAATTTCATTTCTTCTTGACCAATAATGGCAGCAAATGGGAAATTAGTTAAATTTTTAAGAGTTGTCATAACAAATTAATAAAGTATATTTATTGATATAAAGAAATACCTAATCTTACAGCAAACATTAGTAAGATAAACGCAAGAAAAAGCGTAACGTAAATATTCAATTCTGTAATCATATTTAATTATTTTTACTTTTTAGATTACTGTAGTTATTATAATTAGAATTAAATTTTTTTAAAATTTTCAAAAAATAATTATAATATCTAATATCCACGAAGAAATTTATAAACATTAAAAAATTAAGTAAATAAAATGATTGATGTACTTAACTTAGGATGGGCTAGCTTATTACTAGTTTTTTCTTTTTCATTAGCCCTAGTTGTTTGGGGTCGTAATGGGTTCTAATTAAATAATAGTAAAAAAATTTAAGAAATTTTATGGGAGAAATCTTCACAACAGCTATAGTTTGCTTTGTAACAACATTATTTGGATTAGCTTTAGGATTCGTATTATTACAAGTCCAGGCAAATACATAATAATCTGACCAAGTTTAATTTGTTTGTTAATATTTGTAATAGATATTAACAAACAAATTTTTTATTTTAACAATAACTAGAATGAATAATTCATTAACAACATTTTTATTAATTAATAGTATTTTAATTATTGGTTTAATTACGATTCAGAATGAAAGTAAAGATAACAATAATGCTCAAAGTTCAAATACAACTTCAACAAGTCCCTTAGAGCTTTTGACTTGGGGAACAGTTCTATTAGAACTTATACTGTTATTAATCAAATTAAAAATCACTGAAATTTAAGTAAAGCTTTTAATGAACACGAATATAAAAATTTTTTTACTCTGTCCAGTTCCGGATGATCAAAAACCAATTAATGAATATATTGGTTTAAAAGAAAACCAATTAACAAATTGGACGACGCTTTCAAAAAAAAATTATCAAAAAAAGATTTTACAACTTTTTTTGTCTAATTTTTTAATTTTGAGTTTCTTAACATCGAACACAATTTTTAATGATATAAACATCTTAACAGATTGGATTCTTAATAACTTATTTATTACTAATAATTTATTATTGGTTTTATTAACGGTTATTATTTTTCGTTGGAAACAAAATCAAAAACGTTTTAATCAAACACGCTTATTTTATGAAGAAGGGTCATGGTACGATGGTCAGTTCTGGGAAAAACCATTGTCATTAGTAAAAAATGATAAATTAATAAGCACACAAAAAATTGAACCAATTTTACAAAGATTGTATCAAACGTGTACGATTTTTGTATTTATTGAACTTTTATTATTATCTCTACAACAACTTTAAGTAGAAATTTTTCAAAAAATCATTATAATATAGTTAATGAGAGTGGAGTAGAGCAGTTCGGTAGCTCGTCGGGCTCATAACCCGAAGGTCAATGGTTCGAATCCATTCTCCGCTACAAAAACAAAAAAATTCTGAAGAAAAGTGATTTAAAATTTATTTAAATTATTAAAAATTACGTAGTTTATGTTTCAAAATACAACTGAACGAATGAAATCAAGCAATCTTTATTTCCCTGAATTTGGTGGAAGTACTGGTGGTTGGTTAGAAGCAGCAGAAAAAGAAGAAAAATATGTTATGACTTGGACTAATAATAATAAAAGTACCAAAGTTGAAGACAATATTTTCGAAATGCCGACAGGTGGAGCTGCAATCATGAAAATGGGTCCTAATTTAGTTTACATGGCAAGAAAAGAACAATGTTTAGCTCTAGGTAGACAATTAGGATCGAAATTCAAAGTTAAAGATTATCGTATTTTTAGAATTTTACCTAGCGGTGAAGTTCAATTTATACATCCAAAAGATGGTGTTTTCCCTGAAAAAGTTAACGCAGGTCGTGTAGCTGTTGGAAAACGTGAATTCTCAATTGGAAAAAATCCTAATCCGGCACAAATTAAATTTACTGGAACAGAAACGTTTGAAGCATAATTTATAATTATCATAGAAAATTAAAAAACTTAATTTTCTATGATTGGAAAGATGGCAGAGTGGTCTATTGCGTCTGACTTGAAATCAGATGTACTTAACGGTACCGTGAGTTCGAATCTCACTCTTTCCTTTTTACTCTTCTGTAACGTCAATTACTATTGTAAATTATAGTAAACTGGATTTATAATATCATTAATATAATTTAGATTTATATTTTATCCACACATAATTTAACAGTAATGTTAGCTTATCAACAAATAAATAAACTTATATGAATTTAAAAAATAAATGTAACCGAACAGGTGCTTATGTTTTAATTGATAACTTAGTTCAAAATGGTGTAGAACACATATTTGGATATCCTGGAGGTGCTATCCTACCTATTTACGATGAATTGTATCATTGGGAAAAAAATAATTTCATTAAACATATTCTAGTTCGTCATGAACAAAGTGCAGCTCATGCGGCAGATGCCTATGCGCGTGCAACAAATAAAGTAGGTGTTTGTTTTGCCACTTCAGGACCTGGGGCGACAAATTTAGTTACTGGAATTGCTAATGCACGAATGGATTCAATACCATTAATTGTTATAACAGGACAGGTTGCACGAAGTTTTATTGGAACAGATGCTTTTCAAGAAACTGATATCTTTGGTATTACATTACCAATCGTTAAACATTCATATACTATTCGTAATACAGAAGAACTACCGCATATTCTTTCTGAAGCTTTTTTCTTAGCTCAAAATGGTCGTCCGGGACCTGTATTAATTGATATTCCAAAAGATGTTGGATTAGAAGAAATCGAAGAATATACTTATCCCAAAATTGAAGATTTATTTGAAAAACATAATTATCGTACTGAACATTTATTAAAGTCAAAATTATTAAAAAATTTCTTAAGTTATCTTACTCAATCTTATCAACCTTTACTATATGTTGGAGGTGGAAGCGTAAGTTCTCATGCATTTAAATCAATTCATCAATTTGCTAAATTATTTCAAATACCGGTTACAACTACTTTAATGGGAAAAGGTGCTTATAACGAAAAAGATCATTTAGGATTAGGTATGTTAGGTATGCATGGTACAGCGTACGCTAATTTTGCAGTTAGTGAATGTGATCTATTATTAGCGTTAGGAGCCCGATTTGATGATCGAGTAACAGGTAAATTAGATGAATTTGCATGTGATGCAGAAGTTATTCATGTTGATATAGATCCCGCTGAAATTTCAAAGAATCGATGTCCGCAATTAGCTTTGATAGGAGACGTCAGAAAAGTGATGTTAGAGTTTTTAAAGAAAGTTAGATTTAATTATTCTGAAATTGAAGCAAGTCAAACTCAAAATTGGTTAAGTCGTATCTATAAATGGAAAGATTTGTATCCTCTTAGCTTAAAAAATTATAAAGTTCAAAATTTATCTCCTCAGGAAATCATTGCTCATATGGGTAATGAATATAAAGAGGGTATATTTACTACAGACGTAGGTCAACATCAAATGTGGTCAGCTCAGTTGATTAATTCTATGCCAAAAAATTGGTCTTCTAGTGCAGGATTAGGAACAATGGGATTTGGGTTACCTGCAGCCATTGGAGCACAAGTAGCTAATCCCGACAAAAATGTTATTTGTATAAGCGGTGATTCGAGTTTTCAAATGAATATTCAAGAATTAGGAACAATTGCACAATATAACTTACCAATTAAAATTGTTATTTTAAATAACGGTTGGCAAGGTATGGTAAGACAATGGCAAGAATCCTTTTATGGAAATCGTTTTTCGAATTCTTATATGCGAAATGGAATGCCAGATTTCCCGGCGGTTGCACGTGCCTATGGTTTAGATGGTTTTACAATCACTGAATTCGATCAATTTAAGAAGATAATACAGGATTATAAAACCGTTAACCAAACTTTATTATTTGATATTACTGTAATTGAAAATGAAAACTGTTACCCAATGGTAGCACCTGGACGTAGTAATGCACAAATGTTAGGATTGGAAAAATGATTCATTAATTTTATTAATGGGTAGAATAGGATTTGAACCTATGTAGACGTAAGTCAATGGATTTACAATCCACCCCCTTTAACCACTCGGGCATCTACCCAACAAAACAAATTATATACATAAATTTATTTGTATGCAAGACTATAAATTTATTTATAATAAAGATTTAAGTAATCATTAATGTTATATCACTTTATTTTAAACGTGAACTCAAAATAAGGTAAATTAACTGATTAGTAAATTTAAGCATTTTTACATATGGTTACAACTCCACAAGAAAAAGATATTCAAAAATCAAAAAAGGCACAAGTTCTTGTTGATTTAGACGTAGTGGAAACAAGTTTTGAAAAATGGGCAAAACCTGGTCATTTTTCACGTACATTAGCAAAAGGGCCAAAAACAACAACATGGATTTGGAATTTACATGCTGATGCACATGATTTTGATATTCAAACAAAATCATTAGAAGATGTTTCTCGAAAAATCTTTAGTGCACACTTTGGACAACTTTCAATTATATTCTTATGGTTAAGTGGAATGCATTTCCATGGTGCATACTTTTCAAATTATACAGCATGGTTAATGAATCCACTACAGATCAAGCCAAGTGCACAATCTGTATATCCAATTGTTGGTCAAGAAATTTTAAATGCTGATGTTGGAGGAAACTTCCAGGGTATTCAAATTACATCAGGATTTTTCCAAATTTGGCGAGCAGAAGGTGTGACAACGCAACAACAATTATACTGTATTGCATTAGGAAGCTTAGCAATGTCAGCATTAATGTTATTTGCAGGTTGGTTCCATTATCATAAGGCAGCGCCAAAATTAGAATGGTTCCAAAATGCTGAATCAATGTTAAATCATCACCTTTCTGGTTTATTAGGTCTTGGATCTTTATCATGGGCGGGGCATCAAATTCATATTGGAAATCCAATTAATAAATTATTAGATTCAGGAATGGATCCTAAAGATTTACCGGATCCTCATGAATTATTAATTAACCGTGAATTTATTGGAAGTTTATACCCAAGTTTTAAAGAAGGATTAACGCCATTCTTTACAGGTAATTGGGGTGTTTATTCTGATATCTTAACTTTCAAAGGTGGTTTAAACCCTACAACTGGAAGTTTATGGTTAACAGATGTTGCACATCACCATTTAGCTATTGCAGTGTTATTTATTATTGCAGGTCATCAATACCGAACAAACTTTGGTATTGGACATAGTATGAAGGAAATTCTTGAAGCTCATAAGGGGCCTTTTACTGGAAACGGACATAAAGGTTTATATGAAGTTTTAACAACATCATGGCATGCACAACTAGCAATTAACCTTGCAATGTTGGGATCTACGACAATTGTTATTGCTCACCACATGTACGCAATGCCACCGTATCCTTATATCGCAATTGATTATCCTACACAATTATCTTTATTTACACATCACATGTGGATTGGAGCATTTTGTATTGTAGGTGCAGGTGCACATGGATCAATTTTTATGGTTCGTGATTATGATGCTAAAGTAAATTATAACAATTTATTAGATCGTGTAATTCGTCATCGTGATGCAATTATTTCACATTTAAATTGGGTTTCTATTTTCTTAGGATTCCATAGTTTTGGTTTATATATTCATAATGATACAATGCAAGCGTTAGGACGTCCTCAAGATATGTTCTCTGACAAAGCAATTTCATTACAGCCAATCTTTGCTCAATGGATTCAAGGTCTACACACTTCAGCACCTGGAACAACATCACCAAATTCGTTAGCAACAGCTAGTTATATTTTTGGGGGAGATCCAGTAATTTTAGGTTCAAAAGTAGCGTTAGTTCCAATGAAATTAGGAACTGCAGATTTTATGGTACACCATATTCATGCATTTACTATTCATGTAACAGCACTTATTTTATTTAAAGGACTTTTATATGCTCGAAACTCACGTTTAATTCCAGATAAATCAAATTTAGGATTCCGTTTCCCATGTGATGGACCAGGACGTGGTGGTACATGTCAAGTTTCAGGATGGGATCATGTATTCTTAGGATTATTCTGGATGTATAACTCAATTTCTATCGTTATTTTCCATTTTAGTTGGAAAATGCAATCAGATATTTGGGGATCTGTAACACCTCAAGGTGCAATTACACATATTACAGGTGGTAACTTTGCACAAAGTGCAACTACTATTAACGGATGGTTACGTGATTTCTTATGGTCACAAGCATCTCAAGTAATCCAATCTTATGGATCTGCGTTATCAGCATATGGTTTAATTTTCTTAGGAGCACACTTTATCTGGGCATTTAGTTTAATGTTCTTATTTAGTGGTCGTGGATATTGGCAAGAACTTATTGAATCAATTGTATGGGCACATAATAAATTAAAAGTAGCACCAGCTATTCAACCTCGTGCATTAAGTATTACACAAGGTCGTGCAGTAGGATTAGCACATTATTTATTAGGTGGAATCGGTACAACATGGGCGTTCTTCTTAGCACGTATTATTTCTGTAAGTTAATTCATCCTAAATCTATCAATCAAAATAAAATTTGATTATTAATTCAATAAATAAAATAAAAACGAAAGGAGTTTGATACATGGCAACAAGATTCCCGAAGTTTAGTCAGGTCCTAAGTGAAGACCCGACTACACGCCGTATTTGGTATAGTATCGCAACAGCGCATGATTTAGAAAGTCATGATGATGTTACTGAAGAAGCTTTATACCAAAAAATCTTTGCTTCACATTTTGGACATTTAGCTATTATTTTCCTTTGGACTGCTGGAAATTTATTCCATGTAGCTTGGCAAGGAAATTTTGAACAATGGATTTTAAACCCATTAAAAGTAAAACCAATTGCTCATGGTATTTGGGATCCTCATTTTGGTGAAACTGCATTAAAAGCATTTACTCGTGGTGGTGTAATTTATCCTGTAAATATCGCTTTATCAGGTGTTTACCAATGGTGGTATACAATTGGTATGCGTACAAATCAGGATTTATACATGGCTTCAGTATTCTTGTTAGTAGTTGCTTTACTATTTTTACAAGCTGGTTGGTTACATTTACAACCACAATTCAAACCAAGTATTGCTTGGTTTAAAAATAATGAATCACGATTAAACCATCATCTTTCAGGTTTATTTGGATTCAGTTCAATTGCATGGACAGGACATTTAGTTCATGTTGCAATTCCTGAATCACGTGGTATTGATGTAAATTGGAGTAATTTTACTACAATTTTACCACATCCAGCAGGTTTAACTCCTTTCTTTACAGGGAATTGGAGTGCATATGCTGAGAACCCTGATGCTTCAACTCATATTTTTAATACTTTAACAGATTCTGGAACGGCAATCTTAACATTTAAAGGTGGATTCCATCCACAAACACAATCGTTATGGTTAACAGATATTGCACACCATCAATTAGCTATTGGTGTATTATTTGTTATTGCTGGTCATATGTATCGTACTAATTTTGGTATTGGACATAGTATGAAAGAAATTCTTGAAGCTCACCGTCCACCAAGTGGTAGATTAGGTAAAGGTCACATTGGATTATACGAAACAATTACTAATTCATTACATATGCAATTAGGATTAGCATTAGCTGCCTTAGGTGTAGCAACATCTTTAGCAGCACAACATATTTATGCATTAAATCCGTATGCATTCTTATCGCGTGATTATGCTACAGAAGCTGCATTGTATACTCATCATCAATACATTGCTGGATTCTTAATGGTTGGTGCGTTTGCACACGGAGCTATTTTCTTTGTTCGTGATTACGATCCAGAAACTAATAAAGATAACGTATTAGCTCGTATGTTAGATCATAAAGAAGCTATTATTTCTCATTTAAGTTGGGTTTCTTTATTCTTAGGATTCCATACATTAGGACTATATGTACATAATGATGTAGTAGTAGCATTTGGACAGCCAGAAAAGCAGATTTTAGTAGAACCTATTTTTGCTCAATGGATTCAAGCAGCTTCTGGAAAAACATTATATGGTTTTGATACTTTATTATCTTCAACAGATAATGCTGCAACAATTGCCAGTCAAAAATTATGGTTACCAAATTGGTTAGAAGCAATTAATAACAGTAAAAACTCATTATTTTTAAGTGTTGGACCTGGAGATTTCTTAGTACATCATGCTATTGCTTTAGGATTACACACAACAACATTAATTTTAGTAAAAGGTGCTTTAGATGCACGTGGATCAAAATTAATGCCAGATAAAAAAGATTTTGGTTACAGTTTCCCTTGTGATGGACCAGGTCGTGGTGGTACATGTGATATCTCTGCATGGGATGCATTCTACTTATCAATGTTCTGGATGTTAAATACAATTGGATGGACAACATTCTATTGGCACTGGAAGCACATTACATTATGGTTAGGAAATCCAGCACAATTTGATGAATCATCAAATTATATTATGGGATGGTTACGTGATTACTTATGGTTAAACTCTTCACCATTAATTAATGGTTATAATCCGTTAGGAATGAACAATTTATCTGTATGGGCTTGGATGTTCTTATTTGGACATTTAGTGTGGGCAACAGGATTTATGTTCTTAATTTCATGGCGTGGTTACTGGCAAGAATTAATTGAGACAATTGTTTGGGCACATGAACGTACTCCATTAGCTAATTTAGTTCGTTGGAAAGATAAACCAGTTGCATTATCAATTGTGCAAGCACGTTTAGTAGGTTTAGCCCACTTTACAATAGGTTATATATTTACGTACGCCCCATTTGTAATTGCCTCTACACTAGGTAAATTTGGTTAAATATTTTTTATATGCTATTATTTTCTGTATACTGAGATAAAATCTTTTTATAAAAAAATATGGCAAAAAAAAGTATGATTCAGCGCGAGGAAAAGCGCAAACGTTTGGTTAAAAAATATGCAAGCAAACGAAACGAAATTTTAAAACAATTAAAAGAAGCTGATTCATTAGATGAAATTTTTGCATTAAATCAAAAGATTCAAAAATTACCACGAAACAGTGCACCAAATCGTGTACGTAATCGTTGTTGGAAAACAGGACGTCCTCATGGTTATTTACGATATTTTGGATTATGTCGAAATGCAGTCCGTGAATTAGCACATGATTGTGTATTACCTGGAGTAACAAAAGCAAGTTGGTAAGTATATGAAAAATCATATACTTACCAACTTTTTTTTATTAACTTAAAATGCTAATTCATTTCCACGTTTAAATTGTAAATAAGCTGCTACAAATAGACCAGCTAATGTTACAGCCATCATACCTAAAACAATACCTGATAAAAGAGGTTCTACCATTTTATATTTTGTTCTTTATAAATTTTTTAAATATTAAATTTATTTAAATCCAACACTAGCTTGCCAAACAAACGCCAGTAATAAGAATAAAACTGGAATTGCTGGTAATACGTCAACAAGTGGGCTAAATACAGCAAAACCACCAGGCAATTTACTAACTAATATTGTTTCCATATAAAATTTTAATTTTATTTATTATTTTTTGAATACATCTAAAACTTTAGATATTCTTATTTACTTTTATTATAATCGAATAAATTAGTAATAATCAAACAATAAATTAATTAATTAAAGCTAGTAAAGAGAATCGAACTCTTAACCTTCTGATTACAAGTCAGATGCTCTACCAATTGAGCTATACCAGCATTATGAAGATATCCTTGTACTAATATAATACAAGGATATACATAAAGAAGTCAATTGCCTGGCTTATTTTTTAAAGATAGGCGACTTTCTTGATTCACGCTCAATTACATTGAATGAAGATAAATCTGTAAAAGCAATTGTTGATAAACTTTTACGATCTAGAAAAATATTTAAACTTCTTAAACAACCAATAAATTGAGAATAGATGTTTTTACGAGCTCTACTGGCTGCATTAATACGATAAATCCAAATACGTCGGAAATTACGTTTCTTTAAACGTCGTCCAACATAAGCAAAATTTAAGCTTTGCACTACTTGCTCACCAGCTAAAGTGGCTAATTTTGATTGTGATCCAACAAAACCTTTAGCCAATTTTAGATTTTTTTTACGTCGTTTTGCAGCGACATTACCACGTCGAGTTCTTACCATTAGTTTTTCCTTAAATTAAATATAGATAAAATTATTTATACGAAGCTTAAGAGTATGGTAACATACGTTTATAAGCCGAACTATCAGAAACATGAATTTGTGCTGGACCAGACAAATGACGTAACTGTTTTGTTGTTTTTCTTCGATTCAAATGGCGTTTATATGCTTTTTTTCTAGCCAAACAACTTTTTTTTACTTTTACTCGTTTAGCCGCAGCTTTATTTGTTTTTAATTTCATTTTTTTTGAACTTGTATAAATTATATATACATCTACATTTATTTTATACAGGATTAGAAAAATAGTAAAGGTAAAAATTTTTTAAACTTTTTCAGTCCAAATATATTTTGTTTCAACTGCAGGTAAAAAGTATAGACTTAGTAAACCAGATGCCATTTTAAAATATTGTGGTAATTTTTGGAATACTTTTGTAATCCCAGATTCATCCGATTTTTCAATATCGATTAATTCCTGATTAGCTTCAGAACAAGAATCTAATAATGAGATGAATTTCGGATGATCAACATCTAAAATAACAGGGAATAATGTACCAGCACTTTGATTTGTCTTACGAATAACATGAATATCAAACTGTTTTGTATCTAATCCAATTGTTGAGTAAAAATCTGCACGTTGTAAATCATTTAAATACATCGTTGCAAATACGGATAGTAAGAAGAACTTGCACCATAAGCGTGATTCATATGTATTTAATAATGGTTTTTGTGATTTCAAGATTGCTGCAAAGAAATCACCATGACGATTCTCATCTTGACACCAACTTTCAAAAAAACGGAAAATTGGATAAACACGGAAATCTGGGTTTTTTTCTAGATGACGATAAATAGTAATGTAACGCCAATAACCAATTTTTTCTGATAAGTATGTTGCATAAAAAATAAATTTTGGAGCAAAGAACGTATACTTACGTGTTTTCGTTAAAAAACCTAAATCTAGTGAGACATTAAAGTCGCTCATAGCCTTATTTAAAAAACCAGCATGACGCGCTTCATCACGTGACATAAAAGAAAAACCTTCAGCTAATAGAGGGTTTTGTTTCTTTAAATTACGAGAAATTTCTTTGTATAATAAAAATCCAGAAAATTCTGCAGTACATGAACGTTCTAAAAATTCAATAAAAATATTTTTTGTTGCTTCATCAAAAGAATTCCAACTTTGTGTAAATTCTTTATCACGAATAAAATGATCACGATTGTAATCAATTCTAAACTCTTCAACAATTGCTTCAATTTCTTCAATATTTGATGAAATATCTAATTCAGACATTTCTTTAAAATCTGTTGTATAAAATCTCGGTGTCAATAGAGTTTCTTTCGAAACGTCTTTCGCTTGAATATTTGGCTTATTTGAAGTAGATACCATATTACATTATGTTAAAACATAGTTATGAATGAATATTTAAGACAATAAAATATTTAAAGTTCTAAATTTACGCATTAGCATAAACTTTAATTAATTAAAATTATTGCAATTTTTGAAAAAATACACTAATATTAAAAATAGTGTACGAAGACGGTGTAGCCAAGTGGTAAGGCTTTGGATTGCAAATCCTTCATTCCCCAGTTCAAATCTGGGTACCGTCTTCTTTTAATAATCTTGGGGTCGTGGTGGAATGGTAGACACAACAGACTTAAAATCTGTTGACCTATACGGTCGTGAGGGTTCAAGTCCCTCCGACCCCAATTAAATTTAAATTAAGCAATTTTTGAAATTTCTGTATTAATACCTAAATCACGTTCAATTGCAATTTTACCTGTTCTTACAATTTCCACAATTTCAAAAGTTTGATTATTTAATAGTTGCTGTATAGCAATAATTTTTCCAGGATCGCCAACAATCTGAATTGTTAATGAGTTATAAGCTAAATCAACTACCTTTGCTCTGAAAATGTCCACAATTTCTAATAATTCTTGACGAAATTGATTTTCACATTTTATTTTAACTAACATTAACTCACGTTCTACACAAGCGCGTAAAGTTATATCCTTTACTTCAATAACTTGAATTAACTTATTCAATTGCTTCATAATCTGTTCAATTTTTTGATCATCTGCTGGTAATACTAGAATAATACGTGATATTCCTTTAACCTCAGTTGGACCAACTGCAATACTATCAATATTAAAACCACGACTTGAAAATACTGTTGAAATTCGTGTTAAAACACCTGATTCATTATAAACTGTTATTGCTAACGTTTGCTTCATAATTAATAAGAAAAAGCTTAGAAATTAAGTGTTAAATTAAATTTTTAAATTATATATATATAAGATATTATAAAAAAAAAAGTAGGTGATTTAATCACCTACTTTTTTTTAAGATAAAATTTCTGTCTTAACTTTATCAATAGCAGCTTTTAAAAGCTCTTCTGAATCCGATTCAATCTTTTTAGTAGATTTAATCTTATCAACAAATGATGTATCTTTAACAAATAAGTATTCTTTTAATGCTGTACAGAATGGCGTAACTTGTGAAACTTCTAAGTCATCTAAGAATCCATTTGTACCCGCATAAATAATTGCTACTTGTTCTTCTACAGTCTTTGGTGTACTCGCAGGTTGTTTTAATAATTCACGTAAACGTTGTCCACGTGCTAATTGAGCTAATGTTGCTTTATCTAAATCTGAAGCAAATTGAGAGAATGCTTCTAATTCAGCAAATTGAGCTAATTCTAATTTTAATTTACCAGCAACTTGTTTCATAGCTTTAATTTGTGCCGCTGACCCTACACGAGATACTGAAATACCAACGTCAATAGCTGGCTTAATTCCTGAGTTAAATAAATCTTTCGATAAGAAAACTTGTCCATCTGTAATTGAAATTACATTTGTAGGAATATAAGCAGATACATCTCCAGCTTCAGTTTCAATAATAGGTAATGCAGTCATACTTCCACCACCTAAAGTAGAATTTAACTTAGCTGCACGTTCTAATAAACGAGAATGTAAGTAGAAAACATCACCTGGATACGCTTCACGACCCGGTGGACGACGTAATAATAATGACATTTGACGGTAAGATTGTGCTTGCTTCGTTAAATCATCATAAATGATTAATGTAGCTTTACCTTTATACATGAAATACTCAGCAATACTCGCCCCAGTATACGGTGCTAAATATTGTAATGTTGCAGGATCACTTGCGTTAGCCGCAACAATAACTGAATATTGTAATGCATTATTTTCTTCTAAAATCGATACCGCTTGAGCTACAGTTGAAGCTTTTTGTCCAATTGCAACATAAACACAAACTACATCTTCTGTTTTTTGATTAATGATTGTATCTAAAGCAATCGACGTTTTCCCTGTTTGACGATCTCCAATAATTAATTCACGTTGACCACGTCCAATTGGAATCATTGAATCAATAGATACAATACCAGTTTGCAATGGTTCACAAACAGATTGTCGAGAAATAATTCCAGGAGCTGGTGATTCAATTAAACGTGTATCAGTACTTGCAATTGCTCCTTTACCATCTAAAGGGTTTACTAAAGCATCAACTACACGTCCTAAAACTTCATCCCCAACATTAATTTGAGAAATTTTACCAGTAGCACGTACCGAACTTCCTTGTTTGATACCAGAACCAGCACCCATTAATACAGCACCTACGTTACTAGTTTCTAAATTTAGTGCAATACCAACAGTTTGATCTTCAAATTCTAAAAGTTCACCTGACGCTACATTTTCTAAACCATAAATACGAGCAATTCCATCTCCGACTTGTAAAACAATTCCTACATCTGCAGTTCGAGTCGTTGTTTCTGTATATTCGTTTAACTTGTTTTCGACAAAATTAGTTAATTGGCTTACGTTTTTCATATACAATAATTATTTTGAAAAGTGTTAAGTATAATCTTATTAAATTATTACGAGAAATCTTAATGATAAAAAATTTAAACTTCGTTGAAGAATAAACTAAATTCTTTTAAAATACTTGCATCAATTGAACTTGATTTATATTCTAAAATTAATCCCCCTAATAATTTAGGGTTGTAAGATACGTTTAAAATGATATTATTTGCAGCAGTTAATTTTTTTAATGCCGTTAATAATGTCGCTCCATACGTTTCTTTTAATGTACTTGCTGTAACTAATTTTACTGCACAGGTACCGTTAAAACCATTTAAAAGTTTTACATATTCTTGTTGAATCTCCGGCAATAAGTTTAGATGACTTCTTTCTGTTAAAACTTTTAAGAAAGATTTTGTCGTTAACGTTAAACCAGGGAAAATCGTTAAAAGAACCTCTAATTTTTGAGACTCAGCATATGTCGGGTTATTAAAGAAAGTTTTTAATTTTGTTGAACTAGATACAGTTGAACTTAATAAAATTAATTCTTCTCCAATTACGTTAATATCTGGAACAAAGCTTTTCGCTTGATCTGCAGACATTGGAATACTTACATTTGTTAAATCGAATGCTGTTGCATTGGATGAAGCTGATTTTACATTTTGAAATAATGATTTAGCATAAGTTGTAACTACTTTTTTTGATAAACTCACCTTACACTCCTCCTAATTTCGAAATCGTAACTTCAATTAATTTTGATTGTTCTTCTTCAGATAAGAACAAGAATTTACGTAAAATTCTACTTGCTGTAACGAAAATGATATAACGTTGTAAAGAAATAAACGCTTTTTTCTCAAAATTAGTAATTAAATTTTCAGTCGTTGTAAATGTTTCTAATAAACCATTTTTTACTAAGTTATATTTATTAGTTACTAAGTCAATTTTATCTTTTTCATATAAAACTTTCCAAGATTGTAACCAAAACAAACTTTGTGTGAAACCTTTTTCAGCTAAATAATAGTAATTTGAAGCATTTAAAACGTCTTTTTGAGCATTTTCAATTGTTTGTATAATTTCTTTTTGTCTATTTTCTAAACTAACGCTGAAAGAAACATTATTTGCATAAACTAAAATACCAATTAAAATTACTAAGTTTTGAACATTAGTTTCTAAAATATTTGGGTTTAATTGAATAAATGCTTCTTCATTGTTTAAGAAAAATGAAGAAAGATGCCATTCCATAATGTGATATTAAAAGGTACTATAAATATATTAAAATCGATCAAGACGCAGATTGAAATTTCTTAACAAAGAATTTATCTGTAATAGATGTCAATTCATCATTAATGTTTGAGAAAAGGAAAGCTGATTGAATCGCTAAATCACCTTTTAATTTACTTAAAAGTTTTAAGTTTTGTGATTGAGCAGATGCAACTTCTTCCTCAAAATTATCATTAACAAAATTTCGTGTAAGTTTTACTTGACGATTCATTTCATTAATTTCATTTGTTAACAATTCAACACATTTTGTTAAACGTTCATATCCAAATGATAATAAAATAGTCGACTTTCTAAGAGTATAATTAATGAATTCAGCACGCTCATCAATTTCTTTCGAAATTGGTCCTACAAAGTTATTTGTAACAACAAGTGCTAATAATACAAATAATAATAACTCTAAAACGAAAGTTAAATCGAAATCAAATAAACTTCCTGCATTGATTAAAAAAGTTGTTGAAAAAGTCATATTTTATTTTTTCGCAATTATTAAATGAAAATATGGTTTGGCATTTTTTTGCCAAACCAGACTAAGATTTATTACCCTACAAAAGGATTTGCGAATAATAAAGAAAGAGCTACTACTAAACCGTAAATTGTTAACGATTCCATGAATGCTAACGATAATAATAATGTACCACGGATTTTTCCTTCAGCTTCTGGTTGACGAGCAATACCTTCAACTGCTTGACCAGCAGCATTACCTTGACCAATACCAGGACCTAAACCAGCAAAACCAACAGCAATAGAAGCAGCAACAACTGAAGCTGCAGAAACAATAGCATCTACCATAATAATAAGATAAAAATTTAAAAAAACTATCTCAAAGAATTAACAAATTTCCTGTGTTATTGTTTTAATTATTCAATAACTTCACCAATAGCATTAGCAGCTAAGGTAGCAAAAATTAGAGCTTGAATTGAACTAGCAAACAAACCTAACATCATAATAGGTACCGGAACAATAAAAGGTACTAATGAACAAATTACTGCAACCGTTAATTCATCTGCAACTACATTACCAAATAAACGGAAGTTTAAAGATAAAGGTTTTGTAAAATCTTCAACAATATTAATCGGTAATAAGAATAATGCTGGTTGAATATAACGTTTAAAGTAACCAAGTCCTTTAATTTTGAAACCAGCATAAAAATATGATAATGAAGCTAAAATAGCTAACATTGCTGTTGTATTAATATCATTTGTAGGTGCAGATAATTCTCCATCTGGTAATTCAATTAATTTCCAAGGAATTAAAGCACCTGCCCAGTTTGAGCCTAAGATAAATAAAAATATTGTTGCAATAAAAGGTAAAAACTGCGAATAATACGAAGGACCAATTTGCGTAACAGCTAAACTTTTAACTAAGTCAAAAACAATTTCTAAAACATTTTGTAAGGTTCCAGGAACTTTCTGTAAGTTACTAGTTCCACTAATCAATAATAAAGAAACTGCTGCTACAACTAATGCTGTTACCGTTACTGTTTCAGCATGAAAATGCAAACTGTCTGTAATATTAACATACAGATGTGACCCTACTTCAATTTTTGATAGAAGAAACGTATACATAATATGTTGTTTAATAGTAGTAGTGTAAAAAAGAATATTTAGTTTAATAAATATTAAATCAAATAACCTTATTTAAAAAGAATAAACACATTTCAATTAAAGAATAAGTAACTTAGATATTTACTTATTCTTTTTCTAAATCTTTATTAGAACTATTATATCCAAGATTAATTCTATTAACTAAATAATTTAGAATAAAATTGATTGATGAACTCGAATCATCGTTAGCAGGAATTGGATAAGGAATTAAATCAGGGTCACAATTAGTATCAACAATAGAAATTGTTGGAATACCTAAACGTAAACATTCTTGAATTGCTAATTTATCTTTTAATTGACTTGTAAAAATAACAGCATCAGGTAATTGTTCCATATCTTTGATACCATTGAATAAACGACGTAATTTATCAATTTCTTTACGTTTATTAATGTATTCTTTTTTTGGTAATTGTTCTAAAGTCCCATTAATTTCTTGTTCTTCAAATTCTTTTAATTGTGAAATACGACATTGGATTGTACTCCAATTTGTAAGCATTCCGCCTAGCCAACGATAATTAATGTAAAAAGCATCACAACGTTTTGCTTGTTTAGCAATAATTGATGAAGATACTTTATTTGTACCAACAAACAAGAATTTACCACCTTTTTCAGCTTTTTTTTGTAAAACATTACCTGCTAAACGTAATAATTTTGATGTTTTTACTAAATCGAAAATATGATACCCGTACTTAGCATATAAAATGTACGGTGCCATTTTTGGATTCCATTCACGCGGTGAATGTCCATAATGTACAGACGCTTTAATATATTGTTTTGCAATTTCTTTTTTATCAGTTTTTTCACTCATTTATATATTTACTTTTTTAATTTTTAAATATGTAGACAGTATCAAGATAATTTTTATAATTTAAAAAAGATGATCCCGCTGGTATAAGCCTACCAATAATAATACATTCTTTCAAGCCGCGTAGCCAATCCGTAGAACCTTCAATTGCTGCTCGTGTTAATACTTTTTTAGTTTCTTGGAAACCTGCTGCGGATAAAAAACCATCTTTACTTAAAGAAGAATTAGTAGCAGAAGTTAATAATGGTTCATATTTTGGAACTTTATAATTATATTCCATATTAGTTTGCTTTAAAGATTCATAAATTTGAATCATTAGAGATAAACGAATTAACTCTCCTGGTAAAAAAGGTGTATCCCCACTATCTTTAATTACAACACGTGATGTCATTTGATTAACAATAATTTCAATATGTTTACTTGAAACATTAACTCCTTGTGATTGATATATTGCCTGAATTGAATTAACCAATAAAAGTTGAAATTTATTTAAACTACGTTTCACACCAAGTGATAAACCATCAAAAATTAAATGATAATTAAACAAAATTGATAATAATTCATGAATATCAATAACTCCTTCTGTTAAAGGTTCACCAATATCAATAAAATTACCTGGATTAAATAATAATTTGGAAGTTAATGCTACTTCATACTCTGTAATAGGATTAACATATTCTAAAAATAAATAATGATTATCGGTTGTTTCAACAATAATATCATTACATTTATTTGTATAAATGTGACCTTCTTTGTTTAAGCTTAACCATTCAATTAATTTATTTTTTTCATATTTATAAATTGAACAATTATTTTGGTCAATAACACTTTGTTCCCAATTAGAAAATGAAGATTTTCCATTTATCAATAAAGTTTGATTATTTGAATTTACGAAATTATAAATACTACTTTTTTTCTGTTTAGGGAAGAAAAATTTTGGAATTGTAAATATTTTAAAAATTTGTTTATTAAAAATTACAATTTTTTCTTTCAAAAAAATACTATGTCCTATGTGAATAGTTTGTTTATCTTGTTTCCGTTTTGTATTTGTTGCAACAAAAGTGAAAGCCTCTTCTTTTTTATGTTTATAGATACAATTGATAACTCCATTATCAATTAAACGATTAAACATTTGTGAGCGTGATTCAGCTAAAATTGAATTATGTAATAAAACGCCGGGACGAAAAGCTAATGTAGCCTTAGTTTTAGGTTTACGAGCTTCAATTAATTCTTCAATTTTCGGTAAACCCTGAACGATATCTTCAGTTTGTTGAGCATAATTAACTAAACTAGCAAAAATTTCGTTCTTAAAAACAAAATCACCTTGATTATTATTTAAAATTGTTCCACGGCTTAAAAAGACAGGAAATGCTTTTTGAAAAATCATTTGAAAACCATTTTGTTTTAAAAAAAAGCCTGATTGATTAAATTTAGCATTTGTATTAATTTTATTACCAACACGAATTAAATTTTTATTATTTTTAATAAAATTAAAATTAGAATAATGGTCTGAATTAATTTTCCAAACATCATCTTCACTTACAACAAAAATTGCACGTGTAAATTGTGATTGTTTTTGACGTAAATGATAAATATTACCTTCGATATTAGGATATAACTCAACGGCTGCAATAACTGTTTGTTTATCAATATATTGATAATTTTTAATTAATAATCTTATTTTTGTTAAACAATTTTTATATTCTGGTGAAATATTATTTAAATTTAAACTAAAAGATTGATCTTTATTTTTAATAATTAAAAAATTATCCTTAAATATTACTAACCCAGAAATTGGAGAAATAATTTTTAATTTTGCAATTGGCACTGCACGATTTAATGTACGAGGAAATAAAAATTGCGATTCATTTGGTATTAAAAATATTGTTCCAGCTGCAATCCATAACATTCCATCATCTTGATTAATTTTAACGGTACGTTTATCACGTAACATTTTACGTACCATTAAATTTTCGAAACGAATTTCACCATTAACTGAGGTATAAATAGGCTTTAATCTTCGTGTCCCTGGAACTAATGTTTGTGTCGAATATTCAGCAATTAACTCATCTTTTTTGATAAAACCAGATTTATTTTTATATAAAAAATATCCAATATCTAAGAAAACTTTTTCACTTTTACCATCCCAACTAACAATTTGTATAATTGTTTCCTGTTGTAATTTAAAAATTAAATTACCATGATTAGTTCTATAAATTGTAGTTTTTAAAGAATCAGGAATTATAATTTTTCCAGAAAACGGTGCATTTATTTCTTTTAAAATTTCACCGGTAAAAATTCCTCCAGTATGAAAAGTACGCATTGTTAATTGTGTACCCGGTTCACCGATAGATTGCGCAGCAATAATACCAACGGTTTCACCCAAGGTAATTAGATTACCTTGAGCTAAATCCCAACCATAACATTTTTGACAAATAGACCCGTGTGCTAAACAATTTAAAGGTGAACGTACATTTAAAACTTGATAATTTTGTTTTTTAAGAACGTTTAGTTTTTCGCGTGTTAAAATCGTATCTTTTTGATAATTTTGAATTTCAGAATTAGTAGGAATATCAATTAAAGTACGTCCAATTAAATTTGTAATATTTGAATTAGGTTTTAATTCAATTAAAACACCACGATCAGTTTGACAATCATGTTGTCTAATAACTAAATCTTGTGCTACATAAATTAATCTTCGTGTTAGATACCCTGAATCTGCAGTTTTTAATGCAGTATCTACAATACCTTTTCGTGCTCCATAAGAAGAAATAATATAATCAATTGTACTTAAACCTTCTCGAAAATTTGCTTGAATAGGTAAATCAATAATATTACCTTCTTGATCTGACATTAAACCACGCATTCCAACTAATTGACGAACTTGAGACATATTACCACGAGCTCCTGAAAATGCCATAATATATAAATTATTGGCCGGATCTAAATTTTGATAATAACTAACAATTTTATTTTTTAAATTTTCTGTAGCGTAATTCCAACTATCAATAATTTTTTGAAAACGTTCAGTATCTGAAACAAAACCTTGTTGCCAATTCTTACTAATCTCAATAATTTCTTGATTTGCATTATCAATAAAATCTTTTTTAACATTTGGAGTTTTTAAATCTTCAATATTAATGGATATTCCGGCATTTGTTGCATAATGAAAACCTAAAAGTTTTAATGAATCTAATAAAGAAGAAGAAGAAACTCGTCCAAATTTTGTAAAACTTTCGTGAACAATTTGTTCCAAAATTTTCTTTGTAACAGTACGTGTAAGTAACATAATATTATTTTTTTACAGCATTTTTAAAATTTGTACTAAAAATTAAACGACCTGGTGTTGTTTCCATAAAGATATCTGTAATTTCGTAATTATTTTCACTAACATAATGAGCGATTAAAATACCAATTGTTGAAATTAAATAGAATTTTTGAGATTTAGCTTCAACTTGGAAAATTTTATGAATATAAATTTCTTTTTTATTAGTATCTAAATTCGAAATAGTATCAATAAATTTCAATTTATTATTTTCTACATTAATTTTGAAATTACAACTTGGATAACGTACTAAAATTGGCGTATGAATAGTTAATTTTTTTTGATAAAAAGCTGTTAAAGCTTGTTTTTCATTTGCAAACCATTTTTTAACTGTAAAATTATTTTTAATAATCATTAAAGTTAAATAATAACAACCAATAACCATATCTTGTGTTGGTTTTAAAATAACTTCACCATTTGAAGGTGATAACACATTAAACGAAGGGCGCATCAATGTTTTAGCCTCTAATTGACTTGATTCATATAAAGGTAAATGAACTGCCATTTGATCACCATCAAAATCAGCATTAAACCCAGTACATACTAGTGGATGTAAATGAATTGCTTGCCCTAAAATAATTAGCGGGTCAAATGCTTGAATACCAAAACGATGTAATGTTGGTGCACGATTTAAAATAATGGAATGTCGTTTAGTTAATTCAACTAACAATGTCCAAATAAATGGCTTATTCTTCTTAATAATCACATGTGCCAATTTTGTATTATGATTTGGTGCTTTAATTTTTGTTTTTAATAATTGATTAATTAAAAAAGGCTGAAATAACTCAACAGCTAATTCATAAGGTAAGCCACATTGATTCAAACGTAAATTAGGTCCAACAACAATAACGGAACGTGCCGAATAATCAACACGTTTACCTAATAGAGAATGACGAAAACGTCCTTGTTTACCCTCTAAAATTTCCGTTAAACTTTTTAAAGCTTTATTGTTTAAACAAAATTGTTTATCTTTTTGTAATCTAGCATTATCAATTAATGAATCAACTCCTTCTTGTAATAATTTACGACCATGAATAGTAATAATATCTGGTGCAATAAAATGATATAAAAAATCAAATAAACGTTGATTTCGAGTTAAAATTAGACGATAAATTTCATTTACGTCAGCCGCTACTAAACGACCACTCTCTAATTCTAGAAGCGGACGTAAATTTGGAGGTAAAACTGGTAATACTGTTAAAACCATCCAACTTGGATTTGTTTTTGTTGCTAAAAAGCTTTCTAAAATTCGAATACGACGAATAACACTTTTATCTGGAACAAAATTAGTATTAATATTTTTAATTGAGTCAACATCAATTAAATTACGTAAATCTTTAACAACTGTTTTTAAATTAATACTTTCTAAAGCTGCTTTAATAATTTCTGCCCCTTTTCTTTTTCGTAGTTTTGGAGTTTCTAATTGTAGAATAGCTAATCGATCTAATTTTAAAAATTTTGCACTTTTTCTTTGTTTCGTTAAATTTTCTTGACTTAACATCAAGTTACGTAACTGATTCCTTGTGTCTTCATTTGTTGGATAAAAGAAACGATATAATGGATTTTTTGGATCAATAATTTTTTCTCCTTCACGAAAATAAACAATTTGTTCTAAATTATTAATTGTCAAATTTTCATCAAATGAACGTAACAAAACTAATAAATAATTTGGAATACCACGTAAGTACCATAAATGTACAATAGGACACGTTAACTCGATGTACCCCATGCGATAACGACGGACCCGTGAATCGATAATTTCTACATTACATTCTTCACAAACTTTATCTAAAATAAAACCATTATATTTTCCACACTTACATTTCCAATTTTTAATTGGTCCAAAAATTTTTTCACAAAACAAACCATTTAATTCAGGATGATGTGTTCTAAAATTAATTGTTTCAGGCTTAAGAATTTCTCCAACGAATTCACCATTAGGTAATTGACGTTCTGCCCAACTTTTGATTCTTTTTGGAGAAGCAATACTTATTCTTAAGTAATCAAACGAAGCATGTAAATTTTCTAATTTTAATAAAGTATTTTCAATTTGTAAAATGTCTTTATTTGTTTTCATAGAATTATTAAAAATTTAAGTATTTTTTATTGTATTATCTTGAAATTTTTCTAAAATTTTATTCTTTTCTTTTAATTTCTCAAGTAATAAAAATTCATTTTTATCAACATATTCATTTGATTTAGCAAAATATTCCGCTTTTTTACGGGCTAATAATGCACGTAATTTTAAACGTGTTTCTAAATCTTTAAATAAATCACGTTCTTTTTGTTTTATATCATTTAATTGTTCAAACCCATTTTCAAATTTATTGACAGAAAAATCTAAACCTAAAGCATGTAATTCACGAACTAATGCTAAAAAAGACTCCGGAATTGAGGGATTAGGTTTTTCAATTTCTTTTCGAATTAAAATAGATTCATACATATCATTACGACCGTCAATATCATCAGATTTAATCGTTAGTAATTCTTGTAGAGTATTAGAACAGCCATAAGCTTCTAATGCCCAAACTTCCATTTCACCAAAACGTTGACCTCCTTTTTGAGATTTACCAGCTAACGGTTGTTCAGTAATCATTGAATAAGGTCCAGTTGCACGTGCATGAATTTTATCTTCAACTAAGTGAATAAGTTTTAAAATATAAGTCTTACCTACTGTAACAGGATTATCAAAGTATTCACCAGTACGTCCATCTCGTAATAAGATTTTTCCGGGATAATAAGGATTAAATAACCAATTACAATTTTGTTTAATACAAGCTTCTTTTAATTTTTGATTAACTAAGACTCGCGATGCTTCTTTTCCAAAAACTTCGTCAAATGGATAAACTTTAAATCTTGTTCCTAATTTATCACCAGCTAAACCTAATAAGCATTCAAGAACTTGTCCAACGTTCATACGCGAAGGAACACCTAAAGGGTTAAAAATAATATCAACTGGAGTCCCATCAGGTAAATAAGGCATATCTTGAGAAGGTAAAATACGTGAAATAATACCTTTATTACCATGTCGACCTGCTAATTTGTCACCAATTTGAATTTTTCGGGTTTGAGCAATATAAATACGAATAATTTCATACGAAGTTGAAGCAGATGCTTCTTCTTTGTTTAATAAGGTTGTCGAAATTATTCGTACATCAATTACACGTCCTTCAGTACCATGACCAACTCGTAAAGATGTATCGCGATAATTATTATTTTTTTGACCATAAAGTGCACGTAATAATTTCGCTTCTGGTGATGGATCTTCTTCACAAGGTGTTAATTTTCCAACTAAAATATCATGTTCTTTAACATAAGACCCAACTTTCACAATTCCATCATCATTTAAATGACGTCGAACATATTTAGTTAAATTTGGTAAGTTTTTAGTTAACTTTTCATCACCATTTACACAATAAGTTAAATTTGTTTCATATTCTTCAATATGAACTGAAGTTAAACAATCATCTAAAAGAATACGTTCATTAATAACAACGGCATCTTCATAATTATAGCCTTCCCAAGGCATATACGCTATAATTAAATTACGGCCTAATGATAGTTCCCCATCGTTAGTACTTGCTCCATCAGCTATAATTTGACCAGAATAAACCTTTTCACCAGGCCAAACAATAGGTC